>Ga0213829_1000021_pt1 | contig 269264 bp, 191 predicted proteins | sample MC6MC0896MG_FD_180665 | JGI IMG/M metagenome (GOLD analysis project Ga0213829, IMG submission 180665) | Enriched soil aggregate microbial communities from Iowa State University, Ames, United States - MC6-MC0896-MG | ecosystem: Environmental > Terrestrial > Soil > Unclassified | place: USA...
AAAAGCCCTTCGGGCATCAATAGGGATAGTAATTTACGTTCGGCGTCTTGCAAGGGATATCTGTATTAAGCAAACTAAACTAGGAAATTTTTTGTATTCCCCCAAGAATTCTGCTTGATCCGACATATCCAAGGAACAACGCAAGGGTAAAAAACAACAAAAAAAACACCCGAAAGCATGGGGTACTCCGGGTGTTTTAGCCATATTATTAACCTATTTTATGAAAAGTGCCCTTGAATGGGCAACACTAAAATAGAAAATAACTTTGTATAAACAAAATAAAATCAAAAAAAAATCATTTTTTCTAAATCACTAAACCGGTTAAACATGGAAATTTAGCAACGCGGCTAAAGTATTTCAAGTTCCCTTTTTGTTTAGGCACAAGTTAAAATCTAATTGATATTATCTTAATACATTACAGGGAGATTACAGCGGGTTAACAGGGGTATAACAGGGGGTTAGCAGGGGTATATCCCCTACTAACCCCTTGTTAACCCCCTGTAAAAGTAGTGTTATTCCCTTCTTAATTTTGAATCTGAGGAGAACTTGATGCAGGCCTTCGCTATCATTGTGAGATTTTGTTTAATTTTAAATCGATCAAGTAACTATTAGCTATGACCGAGCGTGAAATTCTGAGACAACATATCGACAAGACCGTCCAGTTAAACGACGAACAATTCGATTACTTCTTTTCTTTTTTTAAACCGATCTCCTTTAAAAAGAAACAAATGATTATCCGTCAAGGAAACCTTGTGGAACAAGAGTATTTTGTGCTCAATGGCTGTCTAAAGACCTATTTCACCAACGATGAACAAAAGATGCATATCTTACAGTTCGCCACAAAAACCTGGTGGGCTTCCGATTATAATGCATTGCATAATCAAGGCCCAGCTATGGTCAATTTAGATTGTGTCAGCGATGCAGACACTCTTTGCTTATCGAACGAGGACCGTGAAAAAGTATGTAAGGAAATTCACGAAGTTGAAACCTTTTTTAGATGGCGTTCCAATAAAGGATATATTGGGCTACAAAAAAGAATAATGTCACTGCTGAACAACGATGCTCGAAGCCGCTACGAGGAACTCATGCAGCAATATCCCGAACTCTATAATCTCGTTCCCAAACATTTGATTGCAGCATATCTGGGTGTTTCCCGCGAAACACTGAGCAGGCTATACCAAGCCAAATAATGTGATCTATATCACAAAAGCAAAACCATTCGCTAAATTGTGATGTATATCACATAGGGCTCTGGCAATTTATCCCCTACTTTGTACTATCGTTTTAAACATATAAATTTTTAACAGACTTGGTTATTTAATATGAAAAAAGACAAATTAAAAGTATTGGTTGTATTGACATCACATGACCAATTGGGAGATACAGGAGAAAAAACAGGTTTTTGGATAGAAGAATTTGCAGCGCCTTACTATGTTTTACAAGATGCAGGAGTGGACGTCACAATCGCATCTCCAAAAGGAGGACAGCCACCGATAGACCCTAAAAGTGCACTTCCGGATTTTCAAACCGAAGCAACCAAACGTTTTGATGCCGATAAGGAGCTTCAAATAAAATTGGCAAATAGCATTCCTTTGGATCATATCAATGAGCAGGATTATGATGCTGTTTTCTATCCTGGGGGCCATGGACCTTTGTGGGATTTAACCAACGATAAGACATCCATTGCATTGATCGAATCATTTTGGGCCCACAACAAACCTGTCGCTGCCGTATGCCATGCTCCAGCTGTATTTCGCTATGTCAAGGATAGTAATGGTCAGCCACTGGTCAAAGGCAAAAAAGTTACCGGATTTTCAAATAGCGAGGAAGAAGCGGTTCAACTAACGGATGTTGTTCCCTTTTTAGTGGAAGATGAACTCGTAAAATTGGGTGGTCAGTACAGCAAAGGGGAAGATTGGCATAGTTATGTAGTCAAAGATGGTCATCTCATTACCGGGCAAAACCCCGGGTCTTCGGAAGAAACTGCTAAAGCTTTGTTTACTCTATTGAGCAAGATATAATAAACAATTAGCTAAAATCAACAAGGTTATTTCCTTTCAAGGAAATAACCTTGTTGATTTTTATATAGGTAGCTGCAAAGTACAAACTGGCTTTGGCCATTTATATTTTTTGTGAGCAATATTTAAAAACCGGCTCCATTGATCTGTACATTCTCCCCTCCTTTTTTGAGGTTGGCTGCATCCTGTTGGATTTTAAAATATTGTGCTGCTGGGCAGGCCATCTGCGTCATCCGTCCCGCATGCATAGGCACTTCAATCACTTGCTTTGCATCATAGCGGAGTAAAGTGGTATAGGACCAAATCGCTTCCAATACTTTCGTTTTTGTTGCCTGTACAGGTTTGCCTTCATTGGCCACCTGATCGATAGCGTTCACCCGCTTAAACTCACCCAATCCACCCAAGGTATATCCTGCACTTTCAAACGTAGCTTCATATTTCTTGCCGTTACCCTGTATAGCAAATTTTAACATCCCTGGACCAACAATTTCCAATGTCATCAGCACCTTTTCTCCGGGATACCAATAATATTCGTCCTGCGCGGGTGCATTTTGGTAAAGACTTGCCTGGCCAGAGCTATGTGCAGCTCTTCGTAAAAATGGTCTGAAAGCCCGTCTGTCTTCGGTCACATTTCCTTTTTCATCCTTAATAACTTCCCAGGTAAGACCAATATCCGTTTCCTGTCCCCCCATGTTACCGCCCATATAAACGGAGGGATTATCCAGGTATTGCTTGAGTTTGCTCGGGTTCAACCGCGCCGGATCAAATTCCATCTTTGGTAAGGTAACTTCGGCCTTAATGCCGACCCAAACATCTGTACTGGAAACGACTTTTCGATAGTAGGCTCCTTGAAAACAAGCTTTTGAAGAAGCCGGACGCACCTCATTTTTGAGATACTCATTCCCATCAACACCAACAACCGGAAATTCTGGTTTAACAAATTCATTTTTTGCACTGCAGGCGGTCAAGCCTAGTAAAAAAAGTAAGAGTATGTGTTTCATTATTTCTTCGGATCAATGGGTACAAAAATTAATGGGGTCGGTAGGCAGGAAGCTCCCGGAGGAGAATAGGTAAATTCAATTTCCTGTATTTCCTTCTTCGGATCGGGCCAATAAGTTTCGATGAGAATTGCCTCTGGATAACCTTTTGTAATCAGCGCATTTTTGGGATATTGCATCACTGTCTTTTGACCGTCTTGCCCCACAAGTTCCATTGTCAGCCCCATACCACCACACCATTGGTTGTCACCAGATCGACTGTTCCAGCTGACCAAAGCCAATCCTTTTCCGTCTGTACTCTTCCATTTGATCTTTGTTTTATACAGCACACCGTAGTTTCCGGCATTCTTGGCAAATTCCTTTTTCGCACCGATCGTTCCTGTGATCCATGGATCGTCCTGCCCGTCGGCAACAATCAGCTGCACTGCTCCTTTTTTGGTGTCAAGCGTATCTTTCGGATTAATCTGATAATTGGAAATTGGAAAAATACCACGCCCAGCGTTTGCGTGACTATGTGGAATCAGCGTCTTTATCCGCGGAAACACTTTTGGTCCAGACTCATTTGGGGCAAATTGTATGACAGCGATCTGCGCCGGCTGGTCTACCACAAATTCATAGAATCCATGGACAAGTTCATCGTATTGTACCAGCTGTTTTTCCAGTTTTTCATCGATAGCCATCACTTCCCCCGGTTTAAGCACTTTCACCTGATTGTTTACAGCAGATAAAAAGTAGTCCTCAAGCCCCTTCTTTCCAATTTCAAAGTAGTTTGAACTCGGTTTTTGTGAAGCATACTTCAACATGCGAAAATGCATATTTTCATGCCCCAGGTTTTTTATGACCGCCGAAATCTTACGGGGCATTTTTTGAGGTTCTTTGACACCATTGACGTTATAGACATACAACCTAACTGCTCCGGGATCAACCGTCTCCTGTAGTGCAATGGCTTCCGGAACGCGGATATACTCGGGATCATCAGATATGATATACTGCGGCCCCGGTAATACGGTCTTTGTGTAAGGCAACTTGGGAAAATCCGTTTTTAGAAAATCCTCCAACAAAACGATATCGCCTTTATTTGCGCTGACAATCTTTTTGGACACGCTACTTAAATCATTTTTTTGTGCAAATCCAACTTTACACGAAACTAAACCTAACATCAACAATAAGCTTGTTTTGATGTGCTTGTTCATAATTTTATTTTTTTACGAATGAATACAATGTTCCTCCACTGCAACACAAGCTGCGTGAAGGAACGATTATTTTAATTTGAATCAGCATAAATTGTAAACTCCTGCGCAACGAGATAACCAAAGGTCGTCAACATATACACCTGAAGCCTTTGTCCATTTTCTGAGGTTCCCATACAGATGTCGCTGGTTGCATTACCATTGGTACCGCCAGTAAACAGTTCCGACTCATAAACACGCAATTGGTTATAGGTAGGTGAACTCAGTGTGGTACCAATGCGGGCTCGATCGCTAATATCATAAACATACATCTGACCAATCTCATTGCTTCCAAACAATTTGACCTGAGCCAAAATATCTGCATTGTTAAAACGCTGAAAGGCGATACCACCATTCATAGCAGTACCTGTAATTGCCGGGAATGCTGCTAGCCGTCCCCATGTACTTCCCGAAACATAAGCAAGTTCGGCATTAGTGCTCGCGATCAGTTCGGCGTTAGCGCCGACCCCTAAAGGAAGATATTCCGGTAGGAAGCCTAATGATGCCGCACCATCCTTATATTCCAGGACATCGGCAGCGGTAGATTTTATCTGGCCATTTTCGACTGTCCAACGCAGGAGGTAACGACTGGTTGCAACCGAAGCGAGTAACTGACCGTTTCCGTCCATATCCCCTACCCAGTTAAGTTTACGACCGATATTGCCATCGCCGGCAGCTACCGCAGCAGGTTTGCTATAAGGTAGATCCAATAGCTTGGCAGGACTGGTATCAAAAACATCTTTGTATTTGTATAGCACAAAGCTCTGTCCATTCGGCGTATAAGTTCCTAACATAAATCGTCCTTTTTCATCGCTCACGCCTTGGAAGATCAAACGGCCTGCCGGGAAAGGATTTGTTAGATTATGGGAATAAGCTCCTGTGAAACGGTTGTACACCTTAAATACAGATGGTGAAGTCCGGCTCACAATCACCAAGTAATCGCCACTCACAAAACAGGACGTTTCACTATTAGCCGTGAAGCCCAAGTCTGCCGCTTTCTTCAGGAACAAGCGCCGGTTAATGCCCACCCCTTTTTCAAGTTTGACAGGTTCTTTGACAACCAATTTGAGCTGCCGCTTGATATTTCCGGCTCCAGAAATCGTCAGCGGTACTTCTGCACCGTTGGCTAAATTGACCTGAGCTCCGCTTGCTATAGAACCACTGGAATGTTTATTAATAACGTAACTCAGCGTAGATTGTGAAAGATCCATACCCGGCACCACATAAAACGTCACCGTATTCCCGTTTAAGATCCCCTCAACCTCATTTTCCTTTTGTTCGCTGTCTTTAAATGTAATTTTGATTCCCGAAATATCTGTATTGCCTTTCTTCTCGGCAATGACCACATAATCCTCTGCGTCACCGTTTCCCGCGGTAACAGTAATTTTCTTGGGTGCCGTCAAGTCTGTAAATCCATTTAATCCCGGAGTCACCTGGGCATCAGCCGGAACGGAAGCACGCAACATCAGTCGCGAAAGATCTACTTCATTGTCCGAATCGATCGGATAATAATAATCTACGTGCAAATACACCGTATCATTGCTGATCGTACTCAAAAAGAGGCGATCTTGCCCTTTCCCATCAATCGTAGCGTAAAAATCCATCAATTGATTTTTCACATTCCGCTCCAGATAATTAGGTTTTTGACATCCTCCCAAAAGGATCGCACAGGCCCATAAACTGTAAAATTTTATTTTGTCCATTGCTAGTCTTTCATGTTTTTACCAACCTTTAATTTGAGTCAAAGCGCCGTTCAACTGCACTTCATTTTCAGGTATGGGCAGATAATATAATTTTGTACTGAAACTTCTGTTGGTTGCGTCTGCTGAGACAACTTCATACGTTAATCCTGTTGCGTTCGGACTGATCTTATGCCCTGTAAACTTCACATTATCCAACAGGAGGTGAGCTTTTCTCCAACGGCGCAAATCCCAGAAACGATGTCCCTCAAAAGCGAGTTCAACTTTGCGTTCGTGCTCCACTGCGGCCATTGCCTGATTATTGTTGGCAAGGCTAAGGGCATTAAGTCCACGCTTCTGGCGAAGCTGATTGATGTAGGTAGTTGCAGTCGCAAAATCGCCCAATTGCGCTTTCGCTTCCGCCATAATCAACAAAACCTCGGCATAGCGCATTTCGATCCAGCTTTGTGTACTCTTATTTTGAACGAATGTGTTATTTGTAGGATCAAGCATTTTGCGTACATAGTATCCCGTAACGGTACGTTTTGGGTCGCCACTCGCGCCAAATGTTGTGAATCCTTCTATCGCATCGGTCGTCGACGTATTCAGCGTTCTTCCTTTCCAGGTTGCACCATTGTACAAGATCGTCGCATAGAAACGAGGCTCACGATTTGTATAGGGAGCCGCTGCCTGCGCAGCATTCTGCCAGGAGAATTTGGATCCGTCGGCCATTTCAAATTCATTGACCAATTCCGCGGTTGGTACACCATAAACCAATGTATTACCCTGAGCATCTCGAGGTGGGGCATAGCCCAGGTCGTATTGATGCGTGACATCAGGTGCTGCAAAATCTACCCGGAAGATTGCTTCCTTTGTATTTTTATTGGTAAAAATGCTTGCAAAATTATCGTCCAAGGCATAGAGTCCCCCATTAGCCATATCGATGACTTTCTGCGCTGCATCGGCTGATTTTTTAAAATACTCCGCGCTCCTCGCCTGTGAAATGCCCGTCAAAGGATCCTGATTGAACTGCTTGAGATCATATTTAGCAATAGAGCCTGCATACAGTCCTACACGTGCCATCAAGGTATAGGCCGCGCCCTGGGTAGCCCGACCGGCAAGATTGTTGAGCGGAAGATGATCCGCCGCAAATTGGAGATCCTCCAGGATAAAATCATAAACGGCTTCCTCACTCGAGCGTTCGTGATCTTTTTCAGTATACTGATCCATACTCTTGAATAGAATCACGCTTCCATGGATCTTTGCCAGCCAGAAATAGGCATATGCTCTCACGAACCTGCCCTCAGCCTCATAAACCTGCTTTTGCGCATCGGAAAGGCTGGACTTGGTGTTAATCCCATTGATCATTTCATTGATACGACGGATACGTTCATATCCGCTCGCCCAATAATTCAGCCCCACGCTTGCGGAAGAAAACTGGTTTGAGTTGGATACAAGAATATTGACGGTACCATTCCCAGCCGTATTTGAGGTAAATTTCATTCCATCGGCTAAGGCATCCATTGCATTGTCATAGCCTAAATTGGGAAATTGACCAAACTGGAATTTTTTAAATTCAGCATAGATACCCGACACATATAGTTCGGCCGAATTGGGGTCAGCCCATACTTTCTCTTCTGCGATCCGGTCCTGTGGAATTAGATCGACAGAACAACCTTGCAACGCCATAAACAACAGGCCTAAAAATGAAAGCTGCCGACAGCTGGTATATAGAGTTGATTTCATCTGTAATAATAATTTTTAGGAGATTAAAAAGTAACGCTTAAACCAAATTCAAAAATCCGTTGCTGCGGATAGAATCCATTATTGACATTTGGCATTTCGGGATCGAGGTATTTCAAGTAATCCCATGTGAAAAGGTTTGAGCCCGAAGCAAACACGCGTACATGTTCAATCTTCGCTGCATTCAGCAATCCTTTCGGGAAAGTGTAGCCCAACTGCACGGATTTAAGCCGCAGATAATCTCCTTTTCTGATCCATCCTGAATTGGCATTTGCATTGTTCGTCGACATGCCTGTTGCTTTATAAGCACTCATACGTGGAAATTCGGCATTCGGATTGTCTTCGCGCCATGAGTTTTCAACCAAGAAATAAGGGGAGTTTCCATAGTTATAAAAAGGTCGCGTAAAAGGTGTATTATCCTCTACCCCTGAAGTTCCTGACGATCCTTCGTAGGCTCCTGCTAGGGCAACATCAACACGTGCAGCACCTTGCAACAATGCTGAAAAGTCGAAGCCTTTATAAGCCATATCGAAATTCAAACCGAATGTTAATTCAGGTACATTGGAGCGTCCAATATAGGTCATATCATCTGTTCGGGTAATCCGACCGTCACCATTCAAATCTTTAAATTTGAAAAAACCGGGAGCCATAAATCCCGAACTTGGTGAAGGTGTATTGCGTGCTTCCTCCCAGGTCTGTACCATCCCCTCTTTGACAAATCCAATTTTTGTTCCGATAGGTTTGCCAATGAGACTCTGCCAAGAAGGGATACCGTTCGCTTCATCCAGTTTCAGATACCTGTTTTTCGCCCAGTTGATATTGCCGGTTACGCCCAGTTTGAATTCACCAAAACGGTCGTTATAACGCAATTGAGCATCAAAACCGCGGTTATCAACTTCGCCAATATTGGCCAAACTCGGAAAATAACCTCCCATCGACGCTGGATAAAGGTTTCCTACCTGTCCCAGAATACCGGAAGTATAACGGTAGAACCATTCGAAATCAAAACCAAATTTCCCATTTAAAAACCGCGATTCAAATCCAACATTGGATGTGGTGGATTCTTCCCATTTCAATAGTGGGTTTTGAGGTGCATTGGTATATAAAGCTTTGACCGGTTTGCCGTCTATGACAATGACTGGTGTTGTATTTTGCGAAAGGGTATTAATGTAAGGGAAACTACCCAGTTGTGCACGATCGTTTCCTGTACGCCCAATAGACCCTTTTAATTTAAGAAAATCTGCAAAAGGGACAGCTTCCTTAAAGAAAGACTCATTTGAGACAACCCAGCCCAATCCAATGGCCGGGAAAGATTTCCAGCGATTTTCCTTGGCAAAGTTAGCGGAAGCATCCCAACGCGACACCAACTCCACCAAATAACGATCGCGGAAAGCATAATTCAGCCGCGTCACAAATCCCGCCCGTGCAGATTCTGCATCGCTGGAACCTGTAGACTTGATAATGTCTTCCTGGGAAGCCGAACCATAGTTTATTTCCTGAATAATACTGATCGGAAAATTACTTGCGCCGGCACCAAATTGATTACCATGAGTTTTTGCATATTCATATAAACCTAACACACCGATGCTATGATCACCAAAAGTGCGGCTGTAATTTAAACTGGCCTGCCAGGTGCTGCGATAGCTTGCAGCAAAGCTCTGACGAAGAGAGGTCTTCGTGATTCCAGGCAAAGTGGTCATCGCCACAAAGTCGCCTGCAACCTGGTCACGCTGTCTTCCCATCGTCGGATACGGTGTCAGCCAAGATTTGGATTCATCCGAATTATAGTCGTATGCGCCCTGAACTTTTGCCAGCAAACCTGTTACTCCCGGAACTTTAAAATCGATGCTTGCTGTTCCCTGAAAGATATTGCTTTTAAGCTTCTGGTATCCCGAATTTGCTACGGAAGCAATTGGGTTGACCCAACCTGCTCCGGCCTGATATGCTACCGGAAGTCCATTTGGGGCATACATAGGCAGATTCGGGAGCATCCGAACAGCCTGGTAAAATGGATTCATATAGGCCGAGTTATCGGGTGAAATACCGGGTAAATTGGTATTCTGATTACGCAAACCAATGTTCAAACCAACCGTCAGGTATTCGTTAAGCTCACTTTTAAGGTTTGTACGGATATTGTAGCGTTTAAAATTGGTATTGTCGATCACCCCGTCCTGGTTCATATGGCTGACCGAAGCAAAATACTGCGTTTTGCTCGCTCCACCAGAAATTGTTGCGGCATGATGTTGCGAATAGCTATTATTATCTGCCAATAGGCCAATCCAGTCTGTATTCCCAAATAACGGATTGGTATTGGTTCCATTTGCCACAGCATCGATGAGTTCCTGCGTGTAGATGTAAGGTGCTTCAGTTTGCTTCGTATTTCGGAGAAAATCATTGTCCAGTTCTGTTCCTTTGTTATACCAGTTCATATAATCCGGTCCATTGAGGAATTTTGGAAAGCGGGTATTTTGACCAATGCTGTATCCAAAGTCATAGGTTACTTTGGTCTGTTCCTTTCGTCCATTTTTTGTTTTAACCAATATAATACCATTGGCGGCCTGTACACCATAAGCAGCCGTGGAAACTGCATCCTTTAAAAAGGAAATCGTTTCTATCTCACTTGGGTCCAGATAAGCCAAGGTAGAAAGCGGTCTTTCGATATCATCGACAATCACCAAAGGACTTCGATTACCACCATAAGTTCCTACCCCGCGCAGATACAAGGTCGCATTATCTGCCCCCGGGCGTCCTGATTGTTGTAATGCTGTCAATCCGGGAACACGTCCTACAAGTGCATTGGTCAAATTCATCGACGGGGCTTTCTTGAGCTGATCACCTCCGATCTGTACGACAGATCCAACAACGTTGTTCCTCTTTTGCGTACCATAAGCCACAACAACGACTTCGTCAATCTGACGTTCATCGGACTGCAAAACAAAACTTTGTGTACCGGCAACTGTGATCTTCCGCGACTGCGACAAATAGCCGATATAACTAACCTGAAGTTCAGCCGGAAGTCGGTCTACCTGCACGGTAAAACTCCCTTTTTGATCTGTACGTGTTGTTACAGAAGTCCCCACTACTTTAACCGTCGCCCCAGCAATAGGCTGTTCATCGCGATTTCGTATGGTACCATTTACAATGGATTGAGCAAAGCTTATTGCGGATTGCATAAAAACAATAAGTAATCCCAATGCCTTAAAAAGATACCTGCGTTTTACATGTGTTGGTTTCATAATTTAGGAATGAAAAAATAGTGTTATGTTAAAAAAATAGTATTTATGGTCACTCGGTTACCTACACCATGATCAGACGTTTTCCATTGGATAAACACGCAACGTTCTGACACGGGCAAGGCAACGTATTTTGGTTTACAATTATTAGGTATATTATTTATATAACACTAAATAAGAAATAAAATTTTAAATATTCAAATTATTTCTAATTTTTTTTATTAATTCAAACAGACTAAAGAAGAAAAAACATAAACTTAATTTGCGATGATGAGATATTTACTATATTTACCCTGAAGTTAACGTAACAAAGTTATGGGTATAAAATTTTTGAGTGACTTACATGATGCGAGCTATAGCGGTGTAGCGTATAAAAACATTTTACTTAAAAAGGAAATTTTAACCTTTTTTGCGACCAAAGGTCCCTCGACAATTCCTGAGTTAAGCAAGGAATTCAACATTAGCATTCCCAAGATTAACGAATGCATCAATGAACTCATCGAAGACGCATTGGTACAGGACAATGGAAAATCGACTTCGGGAATTGGCAGAAAACCGAATTCCTACGGTCTACTTCCAAATGCAGCATTTTTTGTCGGTGTTCAGGTGAGCCATGATCATCTCAGTATCGTGGTCATGAATATGAAAAAAGACATTATTGCCAGCCAGGAGGAAATTCCACATCGTTTGGAGAATAATCAGGAATCACTCCAGAATATATGCCGGGAGATCAATCAGTTTATTGCCACACATCAGATTCAAAAGGATAAAATATTGGGTGTAGGTATCAATCTTTCTGGCCGTATCAACTATCGAACAGGTTATTCCTACAGTTATTTTAATTTTTATGAAGATCCTTTATCGAAATATTTCGAACAGGAGCTGCAATTGCGCACCTATCTTGAAAACGACAGTAAGGCGCTTGCTTATGGCGAATTTTCCAGCGGAATTTTAAAGGACGAGAAAGATGCACTCTTTGTCAATGTAGACAACGGTATCGGGTTGGGTATTTTAATCAACGGAAAGATCTATTATGGGAAATCGGGTTTCTCGGGTGAATTTGGACATATTCCCATTTTTGACAACGATATTATCTGTCGCTGCGGAAAGAAGGGTTGCCTTGAAACGGAAGCATCTGGTTTTGCACTTAGAAACCGTGTAATAGCAGCACTACAAAATGGCGCAACGAGCATACTGACAAAAAAATTCAATGATCTGGAAGATATCCGGCTCAGCGATATTATCATTGCTGCAAAAAAAGATGACAATCTCGCTATTGAGTTGATCAATGAACTTGGGGAAAAATTAGGTCGTGGGCTTGCTACATTGATCAATATTTTCAATCCAGAAATCATCATCGTAGGTGGTATTTTAGCCAAGAGTGAGGAATACCTGATGTTACCGCTGAAGAATGCAGTCAATAAGTTTTCATTATCCATTGTCAACAAGGACACCAAACTTGCTTATTCAAATAATGGGGAAAAACTTGCGGCCTTTGGAGCTTGCCTTCTCATTCGGGACCGTCTGCTTTCTATTATCGATTAAGACATAATGCGTGGATTTCAGTGAAATCCACGCTACTTTATCTTTCTACAATCTCCTTCACAACCTCTCCATATTGATCTTTCACCTGCTCTTTCCTTTGTGCAAGGTATATCCACTTCTTAAACGTTCCGATAAATACAATCGCCATCAATGACATCGCTGCTACGGCCAAGCCCGCCAGTAGGTACTGTCCTTTAGGCACATATCCTTGTATCACCTGAAGATAGCCGGCCCAAAATGTAATCACAGCCATAAAGACACCGGGAACGGCTGCAAACAAGACATATTTTCGTCTATTCATCCGGATGAGCATCGTTGTACATACAATCAGACCACAGGCTGCCAAGAGCTGATTGCTAATACCAAATAATGGCCAAATGCTACTTACGTTACCGGTATAAACCAAATATCCCCAGGAAAACGTAAACAGGGCGCTGGAAATCCATAAACCTGGTTTCCAGTTTTTATCGCTAAATTTAGGGAAAACAGTTCCAAGCATTTCCTGTAGAAAAAAACGTCCCACCCTGGTACCTGCATCAATCGCTGTAAGAATAAAAACAGCTTCAAACATGATAGCGAAATTATACCAATAGGCCATTATATCGTTCATAAAAGGAACCTTATCGAAGATATGAGCCATCCCTACAGCCAACGACACTGCTCCGCCCGTCCTACCGTGCAGATCTACACCTATTCTGTCTATAAAATGTGGTAAATCCACAGCTGAAAGATGGGGGTGCTGCGCTAGAAACTGTGCATAATCGGCTACCGGCGTATTGATTGCAAAATAATCACCAGGCATCAACGTACAAGCTGCAATCAATGCCATCAAGGCAACAAAGCCTTCAACAAGCATGGCGCCATACCCCACAAACAAGATCTCGCGTTCATTACCGATCATTTTGGGTGTCGTCCCGGTTGCGATAATAGCGTGAAATCCCGATATGGCTCCACAGGCAATCACAATAAAGATAAAGGGCAAGACAGGTCCTGAAATTACAGGTCCGCCACCATGGATAAATGAGGTCAAAGCGGGCATCTGAATTGTTGGTGCAACAAAAAATATTCCTACCGTCAGCATAATAATTGTACCTATTTTGAGATAGGTCGAAAGGTAGTCTCTCGGAACCAGTAATAGCCAGATGGGCAATACTGAAGCGAAGAAACCATATACAGCAATACCGATAGAGATCGTTTTCACATCCCAGTTGAAAAGTGCGTAAAAAGTTGGAACCTGCATCAGGTGATGACCGGCTATAATACCTGCAATAAGCAGAATACCGCCAATGATACTCGCCAAGGTCACCGAGCCCTCCCGATAGCGCATCATCAAGCCCATTAAAATAGCAATGGGCATTGTCAGTACAATCGTAAATAAAGACCATGGGGCCTCGTGCATCGCACTAATACAGGCCAGCGATAGTCCGGCCAACGTTAGGATCAGAATGAAAAGTACGGCAATACCAGCAATAGCGCCAATAGGTTTACTGACCTCCTTGGAGGCAATGGTTGCCAAACTTTCGCCTTTATGTCGTACAGAAGCGAAAAGCACGACCATATCGTGCACACCGCCTCCTAATACACAACCAATTAATATCCACAGAGCGCCCGGCAGATAACCAAACTGTGCCGCGAGAACTGGACCAACTAGTGGTCCTGCCGCAGCTATCGCCGCGAAATGATGGCCAAACAACACTTTTTTATCGGTTTTCACATAATCATGGCCATCAGCAAACTCCACCGCCGGTGTCTGGCGACTTCCATTCAACCTGAGCAGCTTATTTGCTAGAAACAAGCCATAAAAACGATACGCGATCGCAAAGATCAATATCGCTGCGAAAACTAAGGTCAACGCATTTATTCCATTGAGAGCATCCATACCAGTTAAGTTACACGATTATTTTTGCTTTTTCAAACACCTCATATACCTTCCATAAGGCACGAGGTACATGAAAGCATCCCTTCCATTTTCCGCCTTTGAGATCGAGCAATACCTCACCTCTTCGATTGAGGTAGCCAAACCATTCGCCATGTTCGGGGTCCCTAAAATGCGTCCAGGTATATTCATGAACCCGTTCGAACCAACGTTTAGCCTCTTCATTTCCCGTCAGTACCCAAGCTTTCGCCATACATACCAGTGTTTCACAGTGCACCCACCATAACTTCTGGTCCCATTCCAGCTGCTGGGTTGGTTTACCCTGCGCATCCATAAAGTAGAATATACCTCCATATTTCTCATCCCATCCATGCTCCAACATACGAAGACCAATACGCATGGCTTTTTCAATCAACGCTGGTCGCTGTAATCTTTCTCCCAGATCCATCATAAACCACATGGCCTCTATCGCATGTCCCGGATTGAGCAATCTTCCTTCAAAACTATCCAGCAATGAACCATTGGGACTTACATTTTCAAAGACAAGCCCCTGCTCCTCTTTATAAAACACATCCATTACCTCGACCACGATATCCTCGATCAATTCCTGCACCAGGTTAGGTTCCAATAAATGCTCCAGTTCGATGGAAAGATTGCTCAAGATCATAGGCAAAGCAAAATTCTTTGATGGACGTGTCCCTGGAACAGCCTTATCGTATATGCCCTTGGTATGTGTTCGCCGTTTCAATATATTATGAAAGGTCTCTTGCGCAATTTCTGCGTAACGCTGCTCCTGAGTTGCTGTATACAGGGCACCAAATCCCATGGCAGCAAAGCAATCGGAAAAAATATTGTAGGGCTGCACAAGTGCCTTCCCTTGTCGATCAAGTGAAAAATACCAGTTCCCCTCTTCGTCACGTCCATGTTTTTCCATAAAGCTGGCACCATGAACTGCAATATCCAACCAGGATGACCGTGTTTCAATTTTGTTGTAAATACTCGAAAAGAGCCAAACTTGCCGCCCCTGCAGCCACATAAACTTATCCGTATCAAAAACTCCACCTCTTCTATCCAGACAGGTAAAATAGCCACCATACTCCCTATCGAGCGAATGCTCCGTCCAGAAAGGAAGAATATGATTAAATAATTCGTCTTTATAAATTGTACTATAATGATTCATATATAAATGAATTTGCTCTTTAAAGGCCATTTAAAATCTCTGGCCTACTCTTATCAATAATGCTATTTCTTGTTCTCTGACTTCTTCGAGATTGCTTTTGTCGTCATTTCGCGTGCTGTAAACACGCGATCCCTATCACCAATTGTGGTTCAGTACATGTTCCCGGTACCGATTGTAAAGGTGTCCTGCCTGTAAATAAGCGGATTGTGGACTCATAAAGTGAGAAAATTCGAAAGTAATAGCCTTATCATACCCCGCCTTTGCTGCAGCTTCAAGTTTTAGCCTTAGTTTATCAAACTTGATCGGCAAGAATTTGATCGGCATATCCCGGTCAAAAGATTCGGCATTCGTCCAACAGGCCATACCATATTTATCAGCCAATTTCTTATTGACCTCAAAGAAATCGGGAAGCTCATCGTAATCAATGTGTCCATCCTGAAAGGCCACTGCATCGACAGCACCTTGTATACCTTCAAAAATTTCGCCCCATTCCCGTTCGTGTTCCAATACCGAAACTGCATCGGCTTTACTAAGCTCGGGAGAAGCGGCAAGCACAGCTTTTTTTCCATCAATCCAGGGCGATATAAATGTCGGCAAGCCCCCACTGACTGCCTTGCACTGTAACCCAAGTGTACGAAAAGCATGAACAGCCCCTTTCGTTTTACGACTGATTTCCGTACTGATATACCATCCACCGAAGCTTTTATAATGCCCATATTTAGCCCAAACCTCTTCAATTACATATTGATTGGCATCGATTTCGTGACTCAGGTCTCCTGTCTCCCAATAAATACCGCTGTCATAAAGTCCAAAATAGAATTTCATCTCATACTTGTCTGCAAGCTGCAGATAAAGCTCTACAAGATCCAACGATGGTTTAAAACAGCCATATTTGTCCATCAGATAAGCCGATGGATAGGTTATAAATTTACGATAGCCACTGCGAATCATAATAACAGTGTCTATACCAATTGCCTTCATATATGCAAAATCCCGATCCCACTCTTCCGGACCCCAATTCTGGTGCGGAATATCGTGGGAAATCTCGTCAATAAATGTCCCTGTAATTCTCATAAATATTTCTTTTCTTTTAATAATTGTACCCATTTTATATAGGCACTGGGTATCAGATGCACACCATCAGCTGAGTAAATTGCGTTAAGTTTTCCCTCATTGTCGTGAAAAAGTGGGCAGAGGTCAACAAATGGAATATTTTCATCTGCTGCAAGCTGTCTTAGTTTTTCATTTAAGATCGGAACCAACACATTTCTACCTTTTGTATAAGGCTCTTTTGTTAGTTCTTCATTGATCGGCAAAGCACTCTGAAGATAGATAAGGGTCTTTGGTGAGATCTTTTTTATTCGTTTAATGATACGCTTGTAGTTATTGACCGACACTTCTTGCGGAAGCTTTCGGAATTGGTCATTAATGCCATCCATCAGAAAAATTGCCCGCGGACGTCCGCGCAACACCTCATCTATACGCGCAAGAATCCCAAACGAATTATCTCCGCCTATCCCCCTGTTCAATACAGGATATTTTGAATCTGCAAGCAATTCCTGCCATTCTGCCCGTTCAGTAATACTATTTCCCAAAAACACGATCGCTCCTTTAATTGTTGGACTTTGTTCGAAATAGGCCATTCGTTGTTGATAATACCAGTTGGCGTAACTGCTATCTATTTTAGTCTCCTGAGCTGAGAGGGACTGGGAAAATACCGATAGATATATTCCAATTAGGAAGCAACCTTGGAAAACACGATACGCCTTAAAAAATTCCAATGATCTCATAATAGTTTTTGCTGTTTTAAATAATTGGCCCAAATTAAATAGGTGGCTTGCTTCAGATGTAAGCCATCAATTGTTAGCTCAGCTTTTAGTTCCCCTTTACCGTCCACCAATATCGGCTGTAAGTCTACAAAACGAATTTGATGTGCCGTACACAATTCTTTCAAAGCTTTGTTCAGTAGCACGATCTTGTCATTCCGAACCTCTTCATAGATTTTTGGCAGTAAAGATTCATTCACAGGTAGAAGTCCCTGCACAAAAAGCGCTGTATTTGGCGACTGCTTTTTAACCTGCTTTATTATCCTTTCTATATTCGTTGAAATAATGGAAAGCGGTATTCCTCTTTTCATGTCGTTCACCCCACAGAGCAGAAATATTTTTCGTGGTCTGGACGCTAATATCTCGTCTAGTCGTGCTAAAATACCATAAGTCACATCACCGCTAATCCCACGATTGATCACATGCTTCTGCTGGAGGATTTCTTGCCATTTTCCACCTTCGGTAATGCTATTACCAAGGAAAACGATTTCGTCCTTTTGATTGGGCATCGCTTTAAAAAACTCAAGCCTTGCGCGATAATGCTGATTATCAAACGTAGAATCTATACCCTTTGATTGCGCTAAAGTCAATGCCGGTAAAAAAAAAGGCAACAATAAGGCCTTCCAGTTCCTATAAGAAAGTATGTTCATATGCATTAATTATTTTCGTCGGTATGCTCTTTTTCGGGTTTTCGCAGTGGCACCCACCAGGAAACCAAAAAGGCTGGAATGGTAGAAATCAACACCCAGATAAAAAATTCTTTATAGCCCAAATGATCACTCAGCCAGCCGCTGATCATCGAAGGAATCATAAATCCCAGATTAACAAGTCCACTTCCGAAAGCGTAGTGTGCCATCTTATATTTGCCCGGGGCAATATTTTGCATGATAAAAAGAATAATTCCGATAAAGCCAAAACCATATCCAAAGTACTCGATGGCGACAGCAGCAGCTATGAGATAAAGGTTTGTCGGCAATGTGATCGCAAGAAATGCATAAGCTACAAATGGAACATTAAAAAAGGCACAAAGGATCATAAGTGTTCTCCGGTCTAAGCCCTTTTTGGATACAAAATGGCCTGCGACAATCGACCCCAACACAAAAGCTATGGCACCAAATACACCATAAAGCAATCCAATTTCCGAAGTACTGAGGCCCAGACCACCTTCGGTACGTTGCGCTTTAAAAAATAAGGGGGTGATCTTAATGGCCTGCCCTTCAGCAAAACGATAAAAGACAATAAAAAGTAAACTAAACCAAATATTCTTTTTCTGAAAAAAAGTTATGATAACGTCTTTAAGCGTATCCATTCCCTCCTTTAAAGAAGTGGATTTGGGTGCTTCATCGTGAGCAGGTAAAGCACGTATGCTGTACAATCCAATCCCCAACATAATAAATCCATAAGCAAACATCACCACCATCCACGCGGATTTAATGCCGATTTCCTGCTCCAATTGCCCCGCCAAATAAACGAGTACGCCGCCAGAAAAAACTTTGGCCACATTATAGAAGGCACCTTGCCAGCCGACATATTTTGCCTGTTGTTTTGCATTCAGTTCATTCAAATATACCCCGTCGGCTGCGGTATCATGTGTGGAACCACTGAATGCGATCAGTGTCAATAAGGCAATGGAGAAGCTAAAGAAATGATCCAAATGTAGCGTAAGACCAAGTAGACCAAAGAGTAGCCCCGTGAGTATCTGCGTGGTATAGACAAAAAATTTCTTGGTCTTATACAGCTCCAAAAAAGGCCCCCATAAGGGTTTTATTGTCCAGGGCAGCATAATCAATGAGGTCCAAAAAGCAATCTGTGCGTCCGATACTCCCAAATTTTTATACATAATGGAGCTCGCACCCGAAAGGGCAACAAAAGGTAGCCCCATGGCAAACCATGTTGTGGAGATCCAAAAAATAGGCGGAAGTGCCTTACGCCCTTTGCGAAGCTCCACCGTTTGTTCTAATAATTCATTCATTTTATGACTTCCAATAAAGTTTTAACCGGCTGCTCACGATCGTCAACAGCGCCACGATTCCGGTGAATAATACACCTCGCATCACTCCCCCAAAAACACCCTGTGCCCCCATCTGATCAAGAGCGCTCTGTAGTCCCGTAAGCGCCAATAGTGGGATCAACAATAGATTTCCTGCGGTATAGGCGACCATCGGATTTTTACCAACCAGTGCTATACCTCGAAACAGCGGTTTTCCAAAAGCAAGATTCTCGATACAACACAGCATTGTTAGCGCATAACAGGCTAAGCCCGTACAGACAAAATAATAGCTGTATGTGGAATAATCCTTTTTTATTCCCCCCTCATACGCTTCGAAGATCAGTCCTAAAAAAAGCAGATAGCTTCCGAGCACAGCCATTTTTGCCTGTAGTGTCAGTACTTCGCCCTTCCGAAAAACACCTGAACAGAAGCATAGTGAAAAGATCAACATCAGGGTAAGTCCGATATTGATATCGAGATAACGCATGTATAGATTGAAAACATTCAGCCCAATTAGAAGTGCACAGAGCAAGCCTTGTAATGCCAGTTGAGACCGCTGCATTCTGGGTTTGTCGGCCAACGACGTATCAGCAATAATCCACTCGCCGACAACTGTAGCCGGAAGGATAATAAAGAGGTATTTGAGGTAATAAAATTGATAAAGCCAAGTCGCAGGGCTGAGTTTGTAGATAAATTCGTTGATACTACCGACTTCTTTGGATCCCAAAAAAACGCCCATAATAAATGGTAAAATCGCCATACGTAACCAGATGGATTTTGCCGTCAGCCACCACCACAGCGTTCCAAGCAAAGCCATATTGGCCAGTACCAGAATAATAATATCTGTCTTCTGGAGGGTAAATCTATCCGTTTGTGCATACAGCAGATATAGCATCCCTACAGATAGCAACAGGGCCGCTATGTGAACAAGTCTCGCGGTCCGCATCGGCAAATAGGACTTTAAATCGGCATAGAGCGCAAAGAGCAGGACAAACCCCACGATTGACAAGAGATACTGCGACGCAGCAGGCTCTCCACTCATAACCCAAGCGCGCATATAAAAAGAAAATAAGGCGAAAAAGAATAAGGCAACAAAACGCTTAAAAATTGCACCCACGATAGGCAAAGCGTTTAGGTTAGCCACTTTTTTCCGCATAGCCAATGGGATGGCTGCCCCCATCGTAAAAAGGAAAATCGGAAAAACCAGATCTACCCAGGTTATACCTGCTATACTAGGATCAAATACATGTTTGGGCGGGGGCACCTGTGCATGGTACATCCAAGCAGGAAGGTTTCCGAATGAAATGCTCGATGAAAGCACCATTAAAAGGATGGCAATTCCCCGCAGAACATCCAAACTATCGTTTCGCTGCTGTGGAGTCGCTTTGGAATTTGGTAAAATTGGTATCATCTCGTTTTTCTATGCGTTCGGAAATCAATTTTTTGTTGCTATAAATTGGCCGGTAAAATCCACTGGCCGTTCAAACGGCTTTAGGATATGATCCAACACAACCGCCACTTGAGCCCTTGTTAACACTTGATTTTCTTTTGCTGCAATGACGGACCAGATTTTATCTTTATTCAAAGTGGGGTCGACCTGGAGCAATAGAGCTGCAAAAAATTCTGCTGTGACATCGGCACCCGAGCCAGCGACTTTATCGGCCGCTGGATAATAACTACGCATACCGTCGATCAGGTCTACTTCGCTTATGCGGTGTTCGGGATAGAACCAAGTCTGATTGGCCCATTTGTAGGGCACCCCTTTTCCTTTAAGAATCCCGGTTGCTCCAATACGTTGGATTGCCTGAAAACGACTATCTTTTGGATCAACATCGATAAAGGGCATGAGATAGGCATGATTGTCCAAAAGTACTTGCTGTACCTCCCTTAATGAAAGATCTTTAGGAGTAACAGCTTGTTTTGCAGACAGCGCTGCCAGTACTCCAGCAGCTTGACCAATACCCAATACAACTGGCTGAAGGCGGGTGGCCCCAGCCACAATATTGCTCACACTGATGCTTTTTTCAGCAACAATAAAATCCGCTATTTTCTCAGGAATCAAACTCCCAAGGGGCACATTGTAAGATGGTACCCGAATCTTAACAAAATCAATTTTGGGAGCATCCGGGTTCTTCAGGTGATGATGATCGATGGTATAATCGCCTACTATCCCACCTGTGCGGTACAAAGGCAGTTCCTGCTGATAAGGACTCTGCACATAAGGCAACGTAAGCTGTACCAAGCCTTTAGCACGTCTAGACTCGCGATGATAAGCAATAAAGGGAAGTTTATCGGCCGTATCATATTCATCATCGGCAAGCCCCAAGTTTTTAAAACCAAGCTGATTTTGAAGATGATATACAAAACGTAAGGTATGATCTTTCGCCTTTTGCAATTCCGCCGCCCTCGCCTTTGGCGACATTTCGATAATATTCAGGTAGATATCATTTCCATCTTTAGGCCAGTTTATCATGTATTTTCCATTCGGCAATTTGCCATAGGTAATCATTTGATCACAATTGATGATAGGCGTATTGCTGTGTGAAGCAGGATCTTTAACATCACAGGCATGTTCAAACTCTTTAGGATCATAACCTTGGGGTTTCTTTAGCAATCTCTTTGGATCGGCACCATAGTCTTTCAGGATAGCGACATAAGTAAGGTCTTGAATTATTGAATTGGCCTTTTCGGGAGCAAATTCTTCTTTCGTATCGTAGCGGCTATCCATACCGATGCTGTAAGCAACACCTGCACGCGGCAAGAGATCCCCCAATTCCGTCGCATCGACTAAAATAGAAGCGTTTACGGTTTTCTTTTTTCCTTCCTGTTCAATGGCAACGGTCCAGCCTTTAGGCTGTTTTTTCAGGTCTAAAAGGGTACTTTTATACCAAACGGCAATATTTTTTTCGGCTCCAACCATCTTTTTTAGCAAGCGGTTACCGACCGAAGGCTCAAATAGCGTATTGCTTACCCAACCTGTTTCCACTGCTTTTGGACCACCATAATAGGCATAAAGTTCTGCCCTAAATTCGCCCCATATTCCCGAAGGCATACGATGGTTACCATCAATAGCGGAGACCCCAGCGGCAGTGAGCATACCACCCAACCAGCTTGTCTCTTCCACCACAAGGACCTTACTTCCCAAACGGGCAGCTTGCAAAGCCGCAGAAACACCACTTGCTCCCCCTCCTACAATCAAGACATCGTATGAAGCAACAGCCTGCCCCCGCGAGGAGAGTGTGACAGAAATCAATAAAATAGAAAAAAAAGATTTAAACCAATTCATATGAAGTTAATTGCAGTAAATAATTTAAAAAATACGCACCAAATACCGGTTTAAGGACCAGAGATACATTATTTTGTTGTCGGACTAAAGGATCAGTATAAGGTGAATGAAACATATAGGTTATCGATTAATGGATCAGACGATTAAAATAAGCGAAATGAACCGGAATGGTTTTGGCCCAATAGCCAGAGGTATGAGCGCCGGGCTGCGCAATGTAAGTGGCTTTGATCTTGAGTACATCACAACTATCCCGAAGGGACTTATTGGCCCCATATAGATAATCTTCAGTACCACAATCAAAAATAAATGTCTTTTCACTCCCAGCGATCTTATGGACATTATGGATGACACTAAAACGATCGAATAATGGATTTTGATCGCTGTATTGACCTAAATGTTGGGCTAGACTTGTCTTCTTGAAAGCCGAATGTCTCAGATTGACAACTCCCGAACTGCTACCAGCACTTTTAAAAAATGATGGATAGTTAAAAAAGAGCCAAAGTGCACCATGCCCCCCCATACTCACACCCGTAATAAATGAGTTGTCCCGATCCGTATGATATTTGCCCTGTATGTAAGGCATTAATTCCCCTGTCAGGAACCGACCAAATTGTGCCCCGCCTTTTTGTGGACTGTCTAAAAACCAGCTCGTCCGAAGACCGTCAGGGCATACCACCACAAAGCCATATTGATCGCTCAATGCCTGAAAATCGACAAATTTTGAAAGACTTTTATAATTTGCCCCATGACTATGCAGCACATACACAACAGGTAAGGCACGGTTGTCCGGCTTCATCTTCGGTATATAGACGTAGCCGGAATCTACTCCAGAAAGATGAGCAGACTGTAACGTATAAAGCTCTTGTCCTTTGGCCAACATTGTGCCAACAGCACATAAAAGGCATATGATTAAACGCATGGATATAATTGAGTCAGTCTTTAGATTTATAGTGAAGCTAAATTAATAATAAAATTTATAATAAAAAAAGTATTTAATAATTTTTTTTATTTAATAAGGTTGGATTACGTTATTTTATAAAGAACTATATAAAACCGTAATTTTTCCTATAGTGGAATGAACATCCTATAAGATTTTGGCATAAAAAAAGCACCGGAGTTTTCCGGTGCTTTTTTTAGTTCAGATGTTCAATAAAGACAAGTGAGTTAATTATTTTATGCTATAGGCTACGTTTGCCATTGTCAACCAAGGCGAGGTAAATCGTATATTAATTGTATCGCCCGATTTGCCCAAAGCCTGAACATACACGATCATTTTTCCATGATAAACGCGCTGTTTATTATCGGTATAGTCGCTCATATCTGCATTGTTCCCCGCTTCCATACCCAGTAATCGTGCATGTCCAGCAATATCACAAGTGATTTCATCTTCCGAAAGGACTACAGGAAGTCCCTTGTTATCCACCACTTGCAAGGCAACCTGCAAAATGCCACCGCTCTCAATCGCTTTCCCTCCTATCACCGTCGCCTGAATGGCGGCTGGACGTTCACTGGATTCGATAGTGTGCCGAACTACTTCTTTTTTATTCGTGTCCAGACCAACAACCTCTAGTTTACCAGCTGCATAGGGAATATCCCAAAAGATGATACCTGTCTTCTCATCGTAATTTTTCTCTTCGCCAACAACTTTACCATTGAGCTCCAATCGAGCCTGAGGGCTATTGGTATAACAGACCACCCTGATTTGCTGTCCCTCCTGATAGTTCCAAATTGGCCAGGCATCCATGGAGGGCGCTTCATTTTTCCGTTGTCCTTGCTCGGATTCCAACGCAGACCAAACATCGGTAGTCGTTGCTCCGCCCTTCAATGGGTAGGTTCCCAAATAAGCCATTGGTTTATCGGACCACAGCGATTGGCGGTAATAGCCCCTCGGTTTGATAAAACCTGCGAAATCCAGCAGTCCCGAATAAAATCCACGTGAAGGCCAACGCCCCGACTCTCCGAGGTAGTCAATACCTGTCCACAAGAACTGGCCAAATATATGGTTATTGTCACGCACCGCAAGCCATGCCGGAAGATCATGTCGATTTTCACTTCCGAAAATTACGCGTGCTGGATAACGCTGATGATCCAGTTGATAACGACTTTCGGTATAATTGTACCCTGCAATATCAAGTGCTCCAGGATAGGCTGTTTCATTAGACATAGCCACACCTGCGAGGCCTGCAGTAACGGCTCTGCTCTTATCGTATCTTTTTACTGTAGCAACCAGTCTTTTGGCAATATCCCCAAGGCGCATCGCATCTGGTGCATCCTTTTTGTATCCGCCATAAGAAGCCTGTGTAAAACCACCCTCCTTTTTCTCACCGTTAAGGACAGGATGTGAGTAAGGGTCATTTGGATAATCCACTTCGTTCCCTATACTCCAGGCGAAAATCGAGAGGTGATTGCGATCCCTTTTGACCATATCTGCAAGATCCTGCTCGCCCCAGCTTTCAAAAAAGTCATACGATCCCTCAAAACCGGGGGTCCCGACATTCCAGCCCTGCAGCCATTTCCGTTTTGGAAATTCCCATTCATCAAATGCCTCATCCATAACCAACAGCCCCAGCTCGTCACATAAGGTGTAAAGCGAGGATGCTTGCGGATTATGGCTGGTTCGAATGGCATTGACACCCAAAGATTTCAATGTCTGCAGCCGCCGACGCCATACCTCGGTATACATTTCAGCACCCAGCACACCGGCATCGTGATGTAGGCATACGCCTTTGACTTTCATCCATTCGCCGTTTAAAGCAAAGCCCTTGTTTGGATCAAATGTAAAAGTTCGGAAGCCCGTTTTGATTGCCGACTGATCAATTTGCTTTCCATTTTGCAATACGCTTGTCCGCAAGGTATATTGATTCGGTTGATCCAAGCTCCACAATTTAGGGTTTGCAACCGTCAATTGCTGCTGTATCGTCGCTTTAGCGGTAGCATCAATCTTTACTTTCTCCGATTTATTAGCGACAACCTTCCCTGCGGCATCAATCAACTCCTGCACAACGGTAACCGCACTGCCGTTGGACGTACTATTGACAACGGTCACTTCGGTATTTAACATTCCTTTCCCTTGCTTTAGCTCGGGATAGGCATATACTCCCCATTGATCGATATGCAACGCATTGGCCTTTACAAGCCAAACGTCACGATAAATGCCCGATCCCGTGTACCATCTTGAATCGGCACTTTTACTGTGGTCGACCTTAACAGCGATGGTATTTTCTTTTCCAAATTCAATATATGGCGTGATATCATAAGAAAAGGATATATAGCCGTTGGGGCGTTTTCCAACAGATTTGCCATTGACAAACACCTCACTTCGGTTGTATACGCCCTCAAAATAGATAAATATTTTTTTGCCCTGATCTTCCATAGGTATCAGGAGCTGCTTTTGATACCAGCCAATACCGCCCGGTAAATAGCCTGTCGCGCTGGCTAAACTTGGACTGAGCGGGTATTTTACACCCCAATCATGGGGCAAACGGACCTGCTGCCAGGCTCCACGCTTCGTTTCTGCGCTGGCCTGCCCCTCGATATCACCCAAATGGAAGCGCCAGTCTGAATTGATCGCTTGGGCCTCACCAAATCCAGCCTGTGCGTATAGGCCATTGATGCCCATACCAATAGAAACAGCTAAGACGGATAGTTTTTTTATGAGATTATTCATTTTACTTTTTTGCATTAGGTTTAAGTGATTAAAGCGTTGGAACAACAGGCAAAACATGGCCCTGATCATCAAAATACAAACGATCCATGCATACCTCCCGGTTAAATCCTGCTGCGTCGCCCATATCAATACCTTTGGGATAATTGAATCGATGGTAAACAATATACCATTCGTCTTTACCGGGAATCTGCAAAATCGAATTATGCCCAGTGCCATAGATCCCTTTCGCAGGATCTTTTTGTAAGACTAAATTATTAGCCGGAACTGTGATCGGTCCATCTGGGGAAGTTGCAGTTCCATAGCGTACCCGATAATTTTCACTCCGGGTATCATCTTCTGACCAAAAGAAATAATAGAGACCTTTACGATACACAACATAGGCACCTTCACGGAATGTCTTATCGGGAGTGAGTACCTTGACTGTATTTCTTTTGATGGAAACCATATCTTTGTTGAGTTCGGCAACAGCCAGATAGCCATTTCCCCAATACAGATAGCTTTTTCCTGATTTTGGATCGTTAAACATCGCCGGATCAATCTCCTGCCCTCCATTGACACCTTCAGCCTTAAAATCGATCAGCGGTTTTCCCGCGTCCTTAAAAGGCCCGGTAGGTAAATCAGCCACCGCAACACCGATCTTTTGCGCTGCTGTAAAATAATAATAGTACTTATAATCGTTCTTGACTTTCTTTTCCGTGATTGTAGGTGCCCATGCATTTCGAGCTCCCCAGGCAACATCTTTTTTCAGGTCCAAAATCACCCCTTCATCTTTCCACTGATTGAGATCGGAAGACGAGAAGGTCTTGAAATAATAGCCCCCCCAGCCATCAAAACCATCACTCGTTGGATAGATATAGTATTTTTTTGTTTTATTGGAATAGAGTACATCCGGATCGGCATAAAAGCCATCCAAAACGGGATTCTTTCTGAATGCGAATTCCATATCTTTGGGTTTCCCCCATTTGGAGGTCAAGTCCAAAAGTTCCTGTCTTGAAATAGGAATAATGGTCCCATGACGCGGATGGAAATCCATGTCAATTTGATGGTCGATTACTTTAAAACGATCAAGGTCTTCGGAGGTGCAGAATTGGTACTTCCCTTTACCATAGACATCATACATCAGGATATATTTATCCGACTGATTGAGTTTAAAGACACTAGATCCTTCCACAGCATCATTGGTCTGCTGTTTATACCCCGGCTGTTCAATCCATTTTCCCGAAGTCAGTGAATCGGTTATCGCCAGCTTAATGCCATTTCCATGTCCTTCAGTTTTGTAGAAAAGGTAGAACAAGCCATTCTTTGCAATAATATCGCCATCGATACAGGATTTACCATTTTTTGGAAGAAACAGCACTTTAGGTTCGGTTTCAAAATCTGTAAACTCCTTATTAGCATAAGCATAGTAGATGATATCCGGACCATTTCCGTGCTGCATGGACCAGTACACCAAATATTTGTCGGCCGAAGGGTCATATATAGTCTGTGGTGCCCATACTCTCTTCAACGCTTCCTGGCCTTTGAAACGCTGCTGGATACCGATTGCCTGATGAGACCAATGCACAAGGTCTTCGGATTTTAGCAGGATCAAACCCCGATTAGAATCCCAGCCTTTGGAGGAGGTCATGTCGGTGAGCACCATATAAAATGTTTTTCCATCTTCGCCACGGAGAATATGGGGATCCCGTACACCACCAGTCTTGCTGATCACCTTCGAATCCAGGATAGGCTGGTTTTCATTCAAGGCTCTGTAGGTATAGCCATCTGTGCTGATCGCAAAACAAACAGCCTCATCTGCGACAGCATTACCTTTGAAATAGGCAAATAAATAACCTGCAAAATCTTTGTCCGTAGGTCCGCTGCGATAAGCCTGAGCAAAAACGCCGCATGTAGCATGTATTAAAAATAAGGTAACTAAGATTGAAATTTTGTTTTTTTTCATGAAGGTTTAGTAGAATAAATAAGCATTAGACCATTTTTTTGCATCTTTAAAAGCCACGGAATATGATCCCGTGGCTTCGTAATCCGGCAATTTTACTTGCCATCACACCTATTTTAAAGCTATTTTTTGAACTGCCGTATAGTAGTACTCTCCGGATACCGTAGCTTTCACCCCTATTCGGGCAAACACATAATCGAGGTTTTTCAGGTTGTCCGGCAATTCACCGACGATACTTGTCGGTTGACCAAAAGCAACATTAGCCAAATTAGCATCCACACGTAGCTCGCGTTGTACCTGATCTGTTAAAACAGATTTACCGAGGTAAAGTCGCACAAACTCCAAATTTGCCGTACCTACTACTCTATTAACCGTAAAGTTAGCAGTAATACTGTTATTATTTTTTTGAAAAGACTCATTTGTCACCGTGAAATAGGGTGTTACAGGCACATCAATTGTCGTATTGCCCTTCACTTGCACCAATACCGTATCTGTTGCCTGTTGTAGCCATGGTGAATCTCCTTTCCGCACCAATTTGTATTCGCCATCAAAAAGACTAACAGAAAAAGAGCCGTCCTGATCAAAATATACGGGTATTGCTGAGCGAAGCGGATACCCATCCTGCCATAATTCCAATTGAGGCCCATTATTCCGAACGCCAATCGCCTTTCCTTCATAAACAACGCGTCCAGAAAGCGTTGATTTTGGGGCTTCAAAATTATCATATTTACAACCTACAACGAGTAGGCTTGCAAAAGCTACCAATAAGCTTAAAAATTTTATTTTCATGGTACAACTAGATTAATGGAATGGATTTCTAACTATTTTAGGATTTTTATTAATGACATCCTGACTAATGGACGCATAATAATTGGCCATACGGAAAAAGCGTGCCTTTCTGAAACGCGCAGGTCTTACCCGTTCATAGATATACTTACCGTCATCGGCATGCCCTGGACGCACGACACGATAAGCATATAGTCCATATACAACAGCGTTGGGATCATTTTCCGATCCGTCCCACACCAAATGTGCAATACGCCATCTTTTAAGATCATAGTAACGATGATCTTCGAAAGCAAGTTCGACACGGCGTTCGTTCCGGATAATATCCATCGTTAGGTTACTAACGCTATTGGCCGGAAATCCTGCTCTTTCGCGCAATTTATTGACGTAAGTTCTTGCGTCCACGGTCTGTCCCAGCTCAAATGCAGCTTCTGACGCGTTGAGATAAATTTCACCAAGACGAAACCACGGCCACCAGTTAGCAGCTGATGTACCGCGTGTACTGGCTGCCGGCGCATCGCTGACAAATTTACGGATATAGAAGCCGGTGTTGCTGACGTCCTGTGCGTCATAAAGCGGTCCATCAAAACCGGTCCACAAACCACCACTCGCATAATTCTGTCCCAGTTGTGGCGCTGCTGTAAACTGGTAAGCTCCATTCGTCCCCCAAGTTGCCACTCCAGCTTGAATACTCACAGCACGTCCGCGGAAAGAAGTTCCCGGATAAATCACCGTCCCAAACAAACGAGCATCTTTATTCGCAAAAATATCGTTGATATTTTGGTAGGCTACGTAATTTCCTGCGCCGTTTTTATCATGTAGTGTACCTTTGCTACCATCTAGATAATCAAAACTTTCTACAAGACTCAATGAAGGAGAAATCGTCGATGACGACTCATTGTCTTCGGTCAGACTTCTGACGATATTGTCATAAGCAAAGCGGTGAACTTTTAAACTCGTGACAAAATCCTTGGCAAAGATGACTTCAGTACCAGTTTTCTTATTGAGCATATCATAAAAATTGGCACCTTTATCGGCATTCTCATTATAAAGCGCATAGGGGCCATTCATAATTTCCTTGGAAGCAGCCAGCGACTTGGTATAATACCCCGTCGCCATATTGGCTGGAATCCCCACTTCTCCTCCGGCAGTCGTTATCGGTGAGGCCATTAGATTATTATATTTCGCGATGGACGCCGCATAAAGCATTGCCCGACTTTCCAAAGCTAATGCTGTATACTTGTTGGCTCTGGTCTTACTGGCATTATAGACGGTAAGATCTTCCTTGATCTCTTCCAATTCTTTGTAAATAAAATCGTAGACTTCATACTCCTTGGCACGTGCCACCTGCAATGGTGTTGGATCACCGCTAAAGTCATAGATGAGCTGGGTTGTAACGATCGGTACGCCGCCCATGCGTTTGACGAGCTCAAAATAAACGAAAGCGCGGATGAAGCGTATTTCGGCTTTATACTGCTTGCGTTGTGCATCAGACAATTGTGTACTGAATTGATCGATATTTTCGAGGGAAAGATTCAGATCCCGAATCAGTCCATAATCCCAATAGCGACCGTAATCGTCACCAAACTGATAATCATTACGCCAGTTTTGATCGCGATGTCCCGACCACATGGCATCATCCAATTCGGTCATTCCTCCTGTATTGAAAACACCATGTAGCGTTGGCATTCTGTCGTAATAATTGGCGACGAGTGAAGTTAACAGTTTCGGGTCATTCCAAAGCTGTGCATCGGTAATCAATGATTTTGAATCCCGGTCAAACCAATCGTCGTGATTGCAGCTGTTCAACGTGGACAAGGTCAATAAAGCAACTCCTATATATGTAAGTTTAAATCGTAGTTTCATGTTAAAAAGTCATATTAAATCCAACCATAAATACCCTTTGCTGTGGATATACTACTGCTGCTCTCGCTTCGATCTCGGGATCAATCTGGTAGTCTTTGACATTGTCAAACGAAATCAAGTTTGAGGCATTGATATAGAACCGTATTTTTTCGGCCTTTATCTTTTGAATCCATGCTTTTGGCAGATTGTATCCAACCTCCAGGTTGCGGACACGCAGGTAACGTACATTGGTCAACCAAAAATCACTATTTCGACTATTGGGACCTGAGTTGCCATTACGAATCGCAGGGTAGCGTCCCGGAATCCATTCACTGTTTGGATCATAAGGGTCTTTGCGATGCCATCTATCTTCAAGTAGATAAGCTGGAGAATTACCCCCACCATGGAAGGCATTACGTAACTCATAATCCTGAAACCAGGATTGCACCGCACCACCGGCCAGATCAATATTTAAGTTGATGCCTTTCCAGTCAAGTCCTATCCGACCACCGAAGCTCATCATCGGTGCCCAACCCGTCGGATAACCGATCGGACGCTGATCCATATCATTGATAACCCCATCGCCGTTTACATCTTTATAAATCAAATCACCAGGAAGTTGCGTCCTATTGTTCTGACCATCATTATTGATCGGATGGTTGCGGATCTCTTCTTCCGACTGAAATCGTCCAACTACTTGGTATCCCCACCATACTCCACCCCAGCGGTCTTCAATCGAGTTACGGTATTCATTCCACGAATTACTGAAACGAGGCTTATAGGTTTCTAAGTCACGATAACGTGAAAAAGTCATATTCCCACTGACAACATAGTTAAGCTCACCGACCTTATCAGTATAGGTAATGATACCTTCGGCTCCATAATAGCCGTTCTTACCGAGGTTTTCATTGGGAAGGTCATAACCGATTTCAGCTGGTAATAGGACATCGTACCGTTTGCCAGGATATCCAGTACGGATAATTTTAAAGATATCGGCCGTCAATGTCAGCTTATTCTTCAACAGTGTCGCATCGATACCCATATTATAATTGGTGTTTTTAACCCAGGAGAGGTTGCGAACTGGTAAACCTCTAGGCTGTACCCCGGGCACATAGGCTCCGTCTAAGACAGCACTTCCAGCCGCCCAATTATATCCGGCAAGGTAATCGTGCATTCCCACGCCCTCTTCAAGTCCTGTTTGTCCGATCGAACCGCGGATTTTAAGGTCACTCACCACGGATTTTAATGGTTTAAAGAACCCTTCATCCGAAATACGCCAACCTACCGATGCTCCCGGAAACAATCCCCAGCGCTTACCTTCATAATATTTAAAAGATCCATCATAACGGCCCAATACTTCCAGAAGATACTTGCCCTTGTAGTTGTAATTGATACGGCCAATATATCCAGCCCGAGCCTCGTAAGCCCATTCATCGGCCAAACTATTGAGCTCCGACAGTCTTAACAACGGAATATAATTGTTTGAAGGATTTGCGCCCAATGCCTTATAGGTCCGGTCCCAATCTGAACGCTCATAGCCTAACATTCCCGCGAAAGTGTGATCGCCGATCTGCTTGTTGTAATCGATCTGGAACTGTGCAAAGCGAGAAACAATCTCCCTCGTGGTATCGTAACGCCAGCCAGCATCACTTCCGCCAGTTCGCTTATAAGCATTATTTTCGTACCGATATACATCATAGGTATATTGGAAGCCTTCAAATTTATTGTTGGTATAGTTGTAAGAAACAGTTCCTTTTGCCGACAAACCAAAATTTGTCTTATAGGCCGCAAAGAGATTCACATTTCCAGCAAGGTATTTATTGTCTTTATAGCCGGCAATATCGCGACTAAAGAGAGCCGGGTTATAGGGAAAATCATTGGTATGATTGATATATTCCGGATTGTCATTTGCGTAGGGACCTACAGTCGGCCTATTTTTCATAATAGCCAAAATAGACGAGAAGTATCCATCCCCACCTGGTAAGCCAACATCCTGTGTGCCCTCATGTCTTCCTGAAATCTGTGTCCCGACAGTAAGTCCTTTGAGTACCTCAGCTTCCATATTGGCCTGGAAATTGGTTCGCTTATAATTGAAATCCTTGATCATTGCATCCTGATTGAGGTGGCCCAATGACAGGAAGTAATTGGACTTTTCATTTCCACCGGTGACATTAGCATTGATGTATCGCTGTGGAATATTCTTACGGATCACCATGTCATAATAATCATAGCCTTGATAGCCGGGCTCTGTCCCTGCCTGCCATTTCGCCAACTCCTCGGGTGTATAAACCGTCTTCGGGTCGCGGTTTTCATTCTGTGCGGCCTCAACCAATCCGCGTGTGTATTGTTTAGCGTTTGCCATGGTCGGAAAACGTGTCAAATTTTGCCAGCCTTGGTAGCCATTAATATTGATTTTTGCACTTTCTCCTTTTGCTCCTTTTTTGGTGGTAATCAGTACAACACCTCTGGAAGCACGAAATCCATATACTGCTGCTGCGGCATCTTTCAAAATAGAGATACTCTCAATATCTTCAAGATTCAGCGAGTTGAAGATATCTGCTCCGGAGCCATTCTGTGTACCAACCCAGTCAGTACCTTCCTGACCTCCATAAGCAACACCATCAATTACATATAAAGGCGAGCCCATATTCCGGATCTCGATCGCTGCACCACGACCGGGACGTGCGTCTTTGGCACGCACTGAGATCCCCTGCACCTTTCCTGCCAAAGCCCCAGCAGTCGTCGTCGATGATGACCGTACAATATCCTCTGATTTAATATTGCTTACCGCCCCTGTAATATTACGTTTGGACTGTTTACCATAACCAACAACGACGACATCCTCCAATACATTTTCATCTGCCTCGAGCTGGATTTTTAAATTTGTTGTTCCATCCAATGGAACTCGACGAGTTTTATACCCAACAAATGACACGACGAGCGTTCCTTTGTTAGCATTCAGCTCAAATTTCCCCGATTTGTCTGTTGAGGTCCCCTTCCCGCCTTCAAGGAGGAGTACGCTCGCACCAACGATAGGCTCGTTTGCTTTGTTGAAAACTTGTCCCGTAACCTTCTCCTGCGCATACAGCAATGTTGGCATCACGCTCAACATGGTGTAAAAAGAAGCAATCTTTAAGTTTTTCATAAATTTCAATACGAATTAAACAGTAAATAATACAATCTAGCTGGACAAGACAATATGATGGTAAACTACGGTCTACTTTGGTTATTTCTTTTGCATCGTTGCCACCCCTTCCTAGATTTATAATTGGATTAATACCTCAAACTTAGCCGATTTTGCAACATTCCATCGTACACAAATCCGTCAAAAAACATATATTTTTTAGTCAAAAACAGCTTTTTAAATATATTTAAGGTATATTTTATGTTTTTTTTTCAAACTGATCTTGTTTTGATCGAAGTATATTAGAAAGCAGCTTTATGCGAAAAAACTATGCCCCTAGCTATGTTAAAATAGTAGGGGCATACTTATCTGATGTAGATTGTTTTAATACACTACGCGGGCTTTATTGTCGGATCGTTGATATTCGGAAGGTAGTTGACCAAACTCCTCTTTAAAGCACTGCCGAAAATAAATCGCACTATTGATTCCGACCATAAATGACACTTCAGTCACGTTATACTTCCCGCTCCGAAGTAGATCTGCCGCCTTATGGATACGTATCTTACGTACGAGCTGATTGATATTTTTTCCTGTGATGCCTTTCAATTTCCGATAAAGGGTAGACTGACTCATATTCATGCGATCAGCGAGGGTAGCAGCATCCAAGACCTCATCCTGCATATGCTGTTCGACGATCTGCATAAAATCCTGAACAAATTCATTTTCACGCCAGAGTTCCTCCGGAGGCTTTTGTTCTAGTTCTATATTGGTAGTTGAAAAAGATGGTTTTGTATTTAAACTTTCCAAAATCAGTTCATTGATCTGTTTCTGTCGGCTCAATAGATTGTCAATACGTTTGAAAAGTAAAGCTGCTGTAACTGGCTTAATCAGGTAGGAGTCTATCCCCAGATCATAGCCCCGTTGTCGGTCTGCATCGGTGTTTTTTGCTGTCAATAGCAACAGTGGGATATGACTTGTGCTACGTTCCTGTTTCAATTGCTGTACAAGCTGAAAACCATCCATATCGGGCATCATAATATCACTGATCACCAAATCGGGCACCCTATCCATCGCCATTTGATAGCCTACAGTTCCATTTTCGGCGAGCACCACATCATACTGTCTTTGCAAGGTACTTCCCAGATATTCACGAAGTTCCAGATCATCCTCAACCAATAGCACTAGCGGACGTTGCGAAGAAACAGGCAGCTCGCCATTCTCAACAGGTAATCGATCGGTTTTCAATTTTACCGTAAAGGTGGTACCAAGGCCAAATGTACTATTCACATCAATCTTTCCATGATGGATCGCCACAAGTTCTTTCACCAAGGCCAGACCAATACCCGTCCCCTGAGTACCTGTACCCGCAACCTGATAATACTTTTCAAAAATCCTACCGATATCTTCTTTGTCAATACCTACTCCAGTATCTTCTACGGACAACACCGCCCAATGATCCAAATCCGATTCTTCGTAATGCAAGCTTAGTTTAATATAACCTGACTCGGTATATTTATAGGCATTCGACAATAAATTATCTACGATCAATTGTACGATTTCGGCATCAAATAGCGTACGTGAATCCCTCACAGGGAGTTCAGACAACACCCGAAGACCAGGTTTGTGATTCAATGTTTTATATTTATGGGCAAGATCTACGAGCATTTCTCCCAAAGACCCGGCTTCGGGTACAAAGGGTTTAAACTGCGATTCTACCTTCCTAAATTCCAACAACTGGTTGACCAATGTGAAGAGTCTATTAGCGCTTTTCTGTACCGTCTGAACCAGTTCGCGATGTTTTTCAGTAAGCTGCTGCTCTTGGGACAGGTCGTCAAGGGGGCCTAGAATCAACGTCAAAGGTGTCCGTAGCTCGTGCGTTATATGCGTATAGAAATTCAGGCGTTCTGCATGTAACTGTTCGTCCTGCACATGTTGCCGCTCTTTCAGTTTTAGTTCGGATTCAGCTTTCATTTTTTTGAAATAGAAAGAAATGATAATATATCCAATTAGCAGCACGAGGAGCAGATACACGATCTTGGCGGATAAACTGAGATAAAAAGGTGGTGCAATTTTGATCAATAGATGTTGGTAGTCCTGCGACCATTGCCCATTTTTCATCCGGGTGCGAATCAGCAGCTCATGTTCACCATAGGGTATATTACGAAAATCGAGGTTGGTCTCGTTTCCCAGAAAAATCCAGTCATTATTAAGCCCTTGCAATTTATAGCCAAACTCGACCAAACCGTCTAGAGCAAAGTCCATAACAGCAAGTTCGATGCGAAAGCTATTTTCATCATAATTGAGTTCAATCGCCTTTGTCGGCGAGGGGTATTTATCGACCTGTGTACCGGACTCTCCGGATCGAAAAACAATAAATCGGCTAATACTTAGGGGCGAGGTTGGTAAATTGGACGGGATTGTGGCTGGGTTGAAATAACACATTCCTTCCTGCATCCCAAAATACAGTCGACCTTCACTGTCTTTTCCTACACTTGCATTGATAAAACCTCCCAAAGGCAAACCGAAAGACTGGTCATATTGTAGAAAACGTCTTTCTTTCGGGATATAGCGTAACATCCCCGATTTGGTCGAACACCAAATATTTCCGGTATGATCTTCTGCGAGTCCATTGACAAAAAGCCATGCATTCCCTCCCGGAGGCATCAATAGAGATAGATCACCAATCTTTTTACCCGCTTCCTGCACGGCCAGTCCTTGATTTGTAGCCACCCAGATATTGTTATTTCTGTCCCGCAACAAATGATTAATCGTGTTATTTTGCAAGCCATTACCCTTGTCCATTTTTCGAAGCAGTTTATGCTGGGGATCGTAAACATAGAGTCCTTGCCCATAAGTTCCGACCCACATGTTGTGTTGGCCATCTTCCATCAACGTTCGGGGCGCATAATCGCCAAGCATTGGTTTGTTGATCAAAAGCTTCTGGACATGCCCCTTTCCTTCATCATATATAAATACCCCTTGATGTGCTGCAAACCAGATCTGTCCTAAATGGTCCTCATAAATCGCGCGTACCTCCGTCACAGGCTCACCTAAATCAATGGTTTTCCAAACGGACGATCCAGCATATTGAACGGCAATTCCACCTTTACGTAATCCGAGCCAAACATGTTGATGCTGATCCTTAAAAGCTGTTAGAAGGAAATCGTCTGCCCCACCATTCTTTTTGGTAATCTGCTTCAATAAACGCCCTTCCGCATTCATTTCGACTAGACCTGAACCTTCAGTCGCCAAATGTATTGTCCGATTTTCCCCCACCAATACATTGCTCACTGTTGCCAGTCGATCCGGCAACATATTGTCTGATGGAAAGACACTAAAGAAGGGGGCAATATGACTCACAACTCCCAAGCCACCACCATATAACGCTAGCCAAACGTTTCCAAACCGATCGGGAGTAATATGCTGGACCATCGTATTATTGCCTTTCCCCAGATCAAAACGCTCTACATGCTGTACGGCTTCAATACGCTTATCATAACCATAGCTCGGCTGCAGTAAAAAGAGTTGCGACGATTCGGCCCCTATCCACAACGTATGACCAATTTCCTTAATCGCATACACAAAAGGTTCATTTCCATTTTTTGCCAATCCTGCCAAAGAAACCTGCTGTAGTTTACCGGAAGCTGGATGATACACAGCCAGCCCCTTTCGGGTCCCTATCCACATATTGCCGGCTTGATCGCAAAACAAGACTTTAATTTCATTATCCGGTAATTGTCCGGAAGTATTGTGATTAGTTAGTCGTTTCAAAGAATGGCTAATGGGATCCATTATTGTTAAACCTTCGTTAACATGCCCGATGTAAAGCATTCTTTTTTGATCTTCGGCCAGAGACCAAATGCTATTTTCGGGAAGACCCGGAAAATTCTTTTTATTGAAATGACTAAATTCCCCCGTTACTGGATCAAAATGCTGCACCCCTTGATGGTAGGTCGCTAACCACAATTTCCCATCCTTGCCTTCAATCATATCCGTAATATCATTCGTAGCTATAGATTTTGGATTAGCTGCATCATGTGTATAATAACTGAATCTATTTGTGCCTAAATCAAGCACATTCAGCCCATTGGATCTTGTTCCGATATACACTTTCCTGCCTGCATACAGTAGCGTATTAATTTCATTGCTATTGACCGATTGACCGTCCTGCTTATCGGCGGCATAATACGATTTAAAAGACTTTCCCGCATAACGGTTCAGCCCTAGCTCTGTGGCTACCCACATAAATCCTTCATCGTCATGCACGATATCCAGTACCTGCTGATTGCTTAAGCCATCTTGAAGGGAAAAAAAATGGGCACTATTGGGCTGTCCATAAACATGGGCCAACTGCCAAAAAAAACCAATGATAATGAGAAAATTTTTCATAGCTCCGCCACCACCAAATAAGTTAACAACACCAACCTGTTCTCTTGGATGAGATCCTTTGCCGACTATCATTCGCCCCAATCCATTTGCAACTTTTTACAAAATTGTTGAGCACCGCAACAACTATACAATGAAAATATTCAGGATATAAACACAACATAGGCCCATTCAAATAAAGGTTATTTTCAAGTTAAAGATAAGAATAAATATATAAATGTCAAACAAACATTTATAATAATACCAAGAGGAGTATTGCGCATAATCTCACGGAATATTGATCAACTAAAATTACCTGCCAATACCTGAAATATTGGTATATTGCAACAAAATCTAATAACACTTGTGAATCACAAAAAACACGTTCATGAATAAAATCTTCTCAACCTTACTCCTATCCTGTGCCCTGTACCTGCCGACACTAAATTTTGCGCAACAAAAAAATGCACTTCCTCAACTCATTCCATTTCCGCAGCAGTTGGAGGCTAAGCCAGGCCTTTTTCAGCTAAAGGGTCAAGAATTGGGTTACTATATTGATCCAGCCCTATCTTCTAAATCATTATCGGGATGGATCGACCATTCCCTATTCGGGAAACTAAACAAAAAAAACGTGAAGCAAGCCAGCGCCACGTTGCAATTGATTAAAAATCAAGGGCTCTCAAATGAGGGGTATGAATTGATCATAGATCAAAAAGGTGTCCAGATCATCGCCGCATCTGAAAAGGGTGCATTTTATGGATTACAGACAATCCAGCAATTATATTTACTCTCAGGAACAACAGCTAAGATTGCTCTCCCCTATTTAACGGTCAAAGACGAGCCTGCTTTCCAATGGCGTGGTGTCGAACTCGATGTAGCCCGTCATTTTTTTCCAAAAGATTATATTTATAAATTTATCGATCTACTTGCAACCTACAAGTTCAACAAATTTCACCTGCACCTGACAGACGATCAAGGTTGGCGCATAGAAATCAAAAAATACCCTAAACTAACCGAACAAGGGGCTTGGCGGACGTATAACAATCAGGATTCTGCCTGCTTTGTGAAAGCCAAGGAAAATCCCGACTTTAATCTGCCCAAGGAACTGATCCGCACAACAAACGGAAAGGAAGAATATGGCGGTTTTTATACACAACAGGATATCAGGGACATTGTTGCCTATGCGAGCAGCCGACAAATAGAAATCATTCCGGAAATAGATATGCCAGGGCACATGATGGTGGCTACAAAGGCCTATCCCGAACTCCTATTGGACAGTCAGTCCGCGGGTTGGGGAAAACAATTTTCTGTACCGATCAGCCCCTGGAAAGAAAGTAGTTATACTTTTGTTGAGAATGTACTAAGCGAAATCATTGAGCTATTCCCATCACACTATATTCACATTGGTGCCGACGAGGTAGAAAAAGACTCCTGGTCAAAATCAGCAGCTGCGCAGGCTTTTATGAAAGAAAAGCAAATAACTAACTTACATGATCTGCAAGGTTATTTCGTCAAAAGAGTGAACAATTTTATCCGTTCAAAAAATAAACAGAGTATCGGCTGGGATGAAATATTGGACGGCAGTTCCGATACCAGCATGATGGTCATGTACTGGCGTGGTTGGGTAAAAAACGCACCTATGGAAGCCGTTAACCGTGGTCACCGGGTCGTTATGACACCGACAAATCCGCTTTATTTTGATTACCTTCCAAATAGCAGCAGCCTAGATGCCGTGTACAATATGAGTGTGGTCCCTTCGGATATATCCAGCCAAAAGGCACATTTGATCCAAGGTGCACAAGCCAATATCTGGACAGAAATGATCCCCTCAACCGCGCGGTTAGAGTTTATGATCCTCCCACGTTTAAGTGCTTTATCGGAACGCGTATGGACCAACAAATCCCTGTATGATAGCTATAGAAATCGAGTAATTGCACACTTTGGACTCTGGAACAAAATGGGTTTACGGTATCGTATGCCAGACCTCAACGGTTTCGCCGAAACACAGGTAATTGTCGACGGACAATCTACACTAAAAGTCTCGAATGAACTTCCCCAAAATCCAATACATTATACCACCGATGGTAGTCTTCCAACAAAGCAAAGCGCAGTGCTGAACGGCTCTCTTGTCGTTAAAAAAGAAGGCCCTATTCGTTTTGCGACAATCTCGCCTTCGGGTGCAAAAAGTGAGCTCTATCAGGTTGATTTTAAAAATGATACTTGGAAAAAGGGTATAAAAGTTGACGAAAGCACCGTGGTTCCGGGCCTTACAGCGACATTTTTCAATGGAACTTTTACCAATACTTCTGCCATTTCGGGTCCCGAAGTGCGTCAGGAAGTGATTAACAATGTAGCGCTAAGCGATACCATCAAAATGCCTTCTTTTGGTGCAAAAATAAGAGGATATCTCTACGTCAAAGAAAAAGGAATCTATAATTTCTATTTTACTTGTGATGATGGTGGTGTCCTGCGGATCCATGATCAGCTTGTCGTTGATAATGACGGGCAGCATGCACCGATTATGAAAAGCGGACAGATTGCGCTAGAAGCAGGCTACCACCCAATTGCTGTAGATTTCCTTGAAGCTGGAGGAGGTTTCACCTTAAAACTTCAATACAATGTCAATGATTCAAAAGTGATCGATATTCCCAAAGCGTCTTTTTTCCATAAAAAGGATTAGAAAAAATCGACATAAAATAGCAGTGATACCATCCCCAGTGCAGTCAATACGCACTGGGGATTTTTTTATCCGACAAGCTTCTGGTCTAACGCGAAGCTAGGGATAACATATTCGCAAAAAGACGATATGCCCCTGCTACTCCTGCTGGCAGTTGTCGAAAGAGCGACAGGCTGTTATAGATATAATAACCTTTTCCTTTTTTGTGCAGCAGCAATAACCCATCTTCCGTACGATTATCTCCATTTTGCCCACGCAGTATCGGTTCAAAATCCGAAGCCCATTTTTGAGGTAAAAAAAGCGCCCGGTCCTGTACCCAATTTTGAAAATCATGCTGTCCGATTACATTAGGGTAGTTCAATATGCGATGGGAAGGGTTCAAAAATGATATATGGCTTTCCGTATCCGTAATTCTTTCCGGGGAAACCGCCAAAGGATAAGCCCCAACCTCCGTCAAATGCAAATCATACGGCGTATTATACTGCCCTATCAATACACCACCCTGCTCAACATAGTCACGAAAAAGCTGATGAAATCCCGTAATTAGCGGATGGCTATTGTATATTCGTATTCCCAAAACCACTGCATCAAAGTCTGAGAGATCAATTCCCCCAATTGACTCAAATGGAATAATCTCCAAATGACCAACAAGCTGGCGTAAGCTCCCTGCAAGCTCATCGTTCATCCCCGAAATATAAGCAACTTTCTGGGCCGTAATATTCACGGGTAAGTTTAGCACCCGCAATATGCCCTTGGGAAAGTAAGTTAGTTGATTAATATGTGGATAAACAATACTTCTGGATGTGAACGGATACCGTCCTGCAGCCGTCTCAATCTCAAAGCCGATTTCTTGAATATATTCCTGCTGCGCAGGCGACCTCAACTCAAAGCTAAGCTTCTCGGTTGCATTACCCGCTATATTGAGCTCAATTTCTTTCGGAAATACATCGAGCCCATCCGGTAGCGTAAGCTTAACCTTTATAGATAAGGATTCGGAGACATTAGATTGTAGCTCTAAAGCAATTAAACGTCTGGTCGCATTGGAGAGCACCACGATATCCGAATCAAAAGTTGCTGTCACCGGGGGGGCCACCGCAACAGGACTACCATCATGTTTCACATGTAACTTAACCGCGATCGGTAAGCCGGCAAACTGCAGTTCCAAATGAACAGACAATTCAGTTCCAAATTGTGTCAATACAACATCAGCAGGCGACGCCGGCGCATAGTTATGTGCATCGCCCTCAGCACTAAGCCAAGTTGGAAAAGAAGGTAAAATCGTATCCAGAAGCTGACCATTTAAATGGATCGTCTTCGAAGGTGACAAAGTAAAGTCTTTTTGCTCTCCGTTACGAATAAATGGAACTTTCACTGTGGTCAGCTGTAGATTGGATTCCGATGGGATATGCGCGTTCAGGATCATATTAACCTCGGTTCCTGGTACCCAAAGTTCCTCAATAGCCTGTACTTCCAAAGATACACCAGCAAAGTCGAGCAGAAGACGCTCTACCTCAGCTCGTTTTTCATGGATAACATGACCATCAGGAACAATCCTCATCCAAAATAAAATCGTTCCAAGCTCCAAAACAAGTTCTGCTGTATCTGACTCACATTTTGCAATAAGATCGTCCACCAAGCGATTAAATACGAGTGAATAAGAATCTTGAGCAGTATATTGCGTAAAAATAGCGTGCTGTTTCTCCGAACTGATCGGTGTACCTTTTAATAATTCAAAATATTCGGTGCTAGGCTGATGCCGAACAAGACTTCCCATAGCCTGAGAACGATGCCTATTACGGCTTTCTGCTGCAATCTCTCCATAATGAAAGTCCAAAGAGCCGTGTCTCACTGGAATATCCAGCGAAAAATATGCTGGCAAAGGCCTCACTTCTCCACCGATATCCTTCACACCACTGTCCTGATACACATTCCACAACAGCTGCCGAGCCTGCCAAGGCTCCAATTCGGATAGCTGTTCTATATAAACTGATGGATCAGCGGCCAGATCAAAAGCCTTTGCCGCTAGAATTGCTGAGGCCTGATGATGTCCATGTGAGTCTGGGACATCCGGTGAAAAACGTGTTACAATTACAGTAGGGCGAAAATAACGGATGGTCCAAACCATATCGGCAAGTACACCGTTTTCATCCCATCGTGCCAGCGTTTCATCGACAGATTTTGCAAATCCAAAATCCTTAGCACGTGTAAAAAACTGTTTTGTTCCCTCAATTGCACGGGCTGCAAGTGATTCCTGCACCCGAAGTACACCCAGATCTAGTCCCTTTTCTGTGCCTATAAAATTCTGTCCACCCTCACCACGCGTCACGGAAAGATAGGCCGTATCGACCAACTGATGCTGAGCCAAAAAGGTCAACAATTTATTGTTCTCGTCGTCCGGATGAGCACCGATATATAAAACACGATCAGACATTTTAAGCCTACATAACGCACGCATCATCATTTGTTCTTTACGCGAAAAAGCCTGATCTAAATGTTGTTCGTGTGCCTGTTGTGCTAAATATTCCAATGCCATATACTTCCTACTAAATATTTCTACGGCTCAAATATAGGAATATTTTTTAATAAACTACTAAATTGGTAGATTATATATTTTAATCAAGAATTAGTATTAATTATAATGGAGGATTAGCGTTAAAAACAAAGATGTTGCTTGTAAAAAAACACTAATCTAATCGTGTCAATACACCTTCTTTATGGGCGTAAAATTCATAGCTGGCTCCTTTTCTAAACTGCATAACCTTTTCGATATGGATACTACTATGGTTTTTGCTGAGGGTAAAGTATTTTTGCCGGAGCTGAAGCGGCAGACCAATCCAGTGAATAGATCGTTCGAATTCCAGACCATGAGCTTTACTATATTCCAAGACAAGATTTGTTTCCCTCCAGTTCAAAGTAAGCTCGGTTTTATTTGGCGAATGAGCCAAGCTAATCAGCAAACTATCCTGATCGACAATCTTACGCGAACTACCGACCAACAATACTACTCCCGAAACCACCATAGCGCCATAACCGATTTTTTTAAAGAGCTGATCACTGACATAGGGCAATATAAATTTGACTGTCACTGAAGAGACTATTGTTGCTATGGCAATAGCCAAACCCAATCCCAAGGCTGCCTTAGAATACAAACCTAAAATAATATAAATAATAAGCTTTACGAGATGTAAAAACACTTCATTTGCGGCACGGGTGGCTATAATCTCTTCTTTAGAAAGGCCCATTCTCAGATAGAACCGATTGAACAGCAACCCAATCGCACCTGTTATTCCCGAAATAAAGCCGGAAAGAAAACCAATAATTGCCAGAAAAGATTTCGAATACTTATTTTCCGATGGCAAATCCGCATTTTTTGATCCAAATAATTGGGGGATATTTCCAATAAGGAAAAACGCGACAATCAACTGCAAATAAGAGGGTTCGATATATTTAATCAGATATCCCCCCAATAGTACAGCTGGAATGGAAAACGGCACAAACCATAAAAAGATTTTCCAGTTGATATGCCGTTTAAAAACGACTATTCTTGAGACTGAACTTGTAAATGTACCGATAGTCAACGAGAAAGGAATGACCGATGAAGGTAACATAAAATTCAAGAGAGGTATAAGGATAAGACTTGCCCCTCCCCCACAGATAGCGCTGATCCAAAAAGCGACTATCGTGCTTAAAAATAGGATAACTAAATTTGCAATCATATTTCAAAAACTAAAAAGCTACTTAACTGTAACACCTGACAAAGATGCCTCCCCTTTCTGTAGAAATTTAGAATTGATAGCCGCTGGTATTTATTTTTGATCTACATCATGCGTACACTGCCTGCTCAATCTTGTTTTGTATAAAAATTAAATGCTTTCGTATAATATCGATTTCCCGGTGTCACCAGGAGCATAGATTTGTAAGGATACCTCAGGTGATTGGGGAATCAAATGATTTTGAACGCAAATAAATTAGTAGCGATGAAAGTTAGGCAAGTGATGATTTTTAAAAGTTCAGTGAAGACCAAAGACAAGAAAAATTTTTTGATGCAATTGGTCAAGACCCATCTTCCACAAGTACAAGATGCCACGGTTGATATTGATGATGAGGATGCTATTTTCCGGTTCGAAACAGAAGAGTGTTGTGTCGACTATCTGACAAATTTCCTACGTAGTTATGGTATCCAAGTTGATTTTCTGGATCGCTTTGTGATGGCTTAAATCAGCCATCAGATCAAATTAGCCCTCCTGTATATTGTTTAAAGAAAGATTCTCGATAGATCTCACCAATCGGGATTTCAAACTTATCGATGTAAACAGTATGGTTATCAAAAGAATCAATAAACGATAAATTAATCAGATAGGATTTGCTGGTACGCGCAAACAGGCTCACCGGAAGTTTCTGGTGAATTGTCTTCAAATTCATTGCAGTAATCAGTTTATTGTTCCGGGTATAGATAACCACATAATCTTTGAGTGCTTCTATAAAGCGAATATCGGTAAATGCAATTTTATAGTATTTCCTATCCGATTTAATAAAAAGTGCATCCTCACTGGCCTTCTCAACCGTACTTTGGTTTTCTTTTAACGCTAGTAATTTTTTATAGGCTATTGCTTTATCGATCGCTTTTGCCAAACGGTCTTTATTGATTGGCTTCAACAGATAATCTATTGCATCCAATTCGTAACTTTTCAGTGCATATTGCGCATAGGCAGTCGTCAGGATAACCAGCTTGTCATTGGGAAGAGACTGTGCAAAATCGAGTCCATTGACCGTCGGCATCTCGATATCCAAAAAAAGTAAGTCCACCGGGCTTGTCTTAATACATTCCAATGCCGATATCGCATTAGAAAATGTACCGACTATCTGAATAGACGAAATTTCTTCGATTAAATTTTTCATTTCTTCCCTAGCCAGGGGTTCGTCGTCTACAATAATGCAATTCATAAGGGAATAGTAAGTTTAACGCTATATAATGTCTCAGTTGTTGACACCGACAGTTCATAATCATTTCTATACAGCAGATCCAGTCGTCTTTTGGCATTAGCCAATCCCAGTCCGCTATATTTGCTTCGGACAAATGAGTTGTCGGGATCTTTCGAATTTTCACATTCAAAACAAAGCTGCTGGTCCGTCTCAGAAAAATGGATTGTGATGAAAGTATCAGCATCACCGGCGCTGAGACTATGTTTAATCGCGTTTTCAATAAAGGCCGTAAATAGATGCGGCGGTAGAAATACACCTTTTTTTTCCAATTCTATTGGGCAAGATATACGCGTTTTTAAGTTATCGCGGCGTATTTCCTCCAATTTCAGGAAATTGCTTATAAAGTTGATTTCGGACTTCAGAAGTGTCTTATCATCGTTATTTTCATACAGCTGATATCTCAGAAAATCTGATAACTTCATGATGACCTCGGTAGCCATATTCGGATCTTTTCGAATTAAAGCTTTAACGTTGTTCAGCATGTTGAATAAAAAATGTGGCTGAATCTGATTTTTTAAGGAAACAAGCTCTGTGGTCAAAGCCAGGTTTTTCAGTTCAGAAATACGCTTATTGTCTTCCAACCAACGTTTAAAAAGCTTAAATGTCGTGGTGGTTAGAATAATCGGAATACAGATAAATAATGCAGCGATTAGCCCCATAGAGTCCGACTCAGGTTTTTTTATAGCGGGAATATGAATGGAATAGATGTAATTTGCAATGTACATGACCACGAGCAAACTGGCCGTTACCAGCAGTATCAATGCTAAGACATATAACTCATATTTGGCCTTAAAGAAAAACTTTGGGATCAGTACATACATATTGGCATAAAACATGCAGACGAATACAAACCATAGGATAATAGAAAAATAAAACCGATAGCTACCCTGAAAATGAGAACTCGAATTTGCATTTGCAAAGAGCAACAGTAAACCGATCAGAAAAAACACATGTCGCAGTGGCCTGAATTTATTTTCTGTAAAATACCTTAAAACAATGCTATTATTGAAGTCTTGCATGCATTAGAATGATTTTAACCTAAATAACAAAAATAAAGCTTTTCTTGGCAAGAATCCGATCTCTTATACGAAGACCTATTTTTTTTATACCAAAACTGGGAGATGATTTTTAACGTTCCTTTCCACCGTTCCCCTAAAGTGGACTTTTGTATAAAAACAAGACCTGTTGGTCTAAAAAAAAAATCCCACCTACAAATTTCGGCTATCCTTACAATGATTTTAATCATACATTTATGCAAAAAATACTTTTAGTGTTTGTACTATTGTTTCGTATATCCACTTCAATCGCACAGACTAAAGATAGCGTACAGCAAAAAGTGAGGGCTGTTGTTACTGACAAATTCCCCATAACACGGGTTCTCAATTTGACCTATGAATCCAATACAGGATACAGTTATTCATCAAAACTCCAAGGTCAGGATTTACCTAAAACAAAAGTAGAATCGATGTACCAAGCCGGAGGTAGTATCAACATTAATTTTTTAAAGAGCAGAACCTGGAACTTGGGCACCAATATTGGCTATCAGTTCACTTCTGTAAACTCCAATCGTCTAGACCCCATCGCACAATCTACCATACAGTCAACCCATCAATATCATTATCATTACGAATCACTTAATCTTACCCGTTATTCACGTTTATGGGGTAAAGTAGCATTTTATACCGCAACGGTTGCTGCCAATGGGAGTGAAAAAGCAATAGAACGCATTAATGGGATATTATCTGCTACTGTGGTACTAAAAGCTACGCGGGAGATTCAAATGGCGGTGGGCCTCATCGGCTTTATAGATCCAGCAGCGATTATTCCGGTTTTCCCAACCTTTGCCTACAAGCAACAATTTGCCAATGGGATGATACTTGATGTCATCTTACCTAAAGGAGCCTACCTTCGAAAAGAGGTCTTGCGGAATGGCCGCGTTTCAATAGGTTCCGATTTAAATAGTACGATCTTTTACCTCTATAACTTTCAGGGCGCTGAAAAAGTATATACCTTCAGTCAGATGGAGATCAATTCGGGTCTGACTTATGAACATAAGCTGGGCCGATCTTTTATTGCCACCCTTAAATCAGGACTAAAAACCATACCTCGTGCACGCGTATTTGAAAAAAACAAAACCCAGCGCGATTATGCATGGGAAGCAAATCCCGATCCTTCGTTTTATATTAATACGGGGCTTTCCTTCAATCCCTTTGCTAAGAAAAGGAAATAATATCTTTTTTTCGGGTTATCCACCCCATATAAATCGATGATTGAAAGAATCGAACAGGAGGTTCAAATCCGGCTTCTTCACAGAGCTCGGCTAATCGTTCTTCCGAGACATGCAACAATTCATGCTCGATTCTTCGCAATCTTTGAGCAACCTGTGTTTCATCTATCCCCTTGGGCAGAAGAAGTCTCAACAACTGCAAGTTTTGTTGAATTTGCTCCTTATTGCCCGTAATATCTAATAATAACAAGGGTGCTTGCGACATCATTCTCTTGGAAATATCTTCGAGCAGAACCAATTTTTCGCCATTGTCTTCTAAAAAGTGTAATACAAGCAAAAGCGTCGCAGCACCAAATTGTTTCTCTTCGTCCAAATCACTTACCACACCTTCGACAAGATGAACATTCTCATCCGCTTCAAATTTTTCCAGGGCCTGACTAATCATCTCAGGCGACGGATCTACCCCGGTTATTGTCCAAGATTCTGCTGTGTCAACAAAACGTTCTATTTCATTTCCTGTGCCACATCCTACCACCAATAAATCCTTATTTTCAGTTTCTCGGAGGAGCTTCGGCAGCTGATCTAAAAAATAATGGTAATTGGGAATCCAGCTCTCAACAAATTGGTCATAGCCACTTGCGCGCTCATTTTCAAACAGTTCTACTTTATTCATCTAGCTAACAATAATCGTTCAATATAAAATCAGTATGCAGTTAAAAGGTATACCTTTTCTGCATTCCAAATATACATCCAAAGTCACCTATTTAAAACTATTCTAAATAACTAATGATTATTCTGACAATCTCGTTACTTATATTTCACCGAATAGATCGGTCAATGAGTTTCTATATTCAGGTTATATCAATACTATTTTTTTGAGAGTGTATCAATTACTTTTTTCAGATCGATCCCTTTCCCCAATACAGGTTTAAAGATATCCCCCAGTTCATGCATTCTTTCAATCGCATTAAACAAGGTGAAATCACTAATTTTCAGACCTTTTTTAACTTCATCCCAATGGAGTGGCATGGACACTGTCGCTCCAGGCTTGGGACGTACTGAATATGCTGCAGCAATGGTAGCATGTGGTCTATTTTGAAGAAAATCAAGATACATTTTACCTTTCCGATCACGAACAGTTCGCTCTAAGCTGGTATAGTCGGGTAGCTCCGCATGAATCAGGGTGACAATAATATGCGCAAACTCCTTGGACTGATCGTAATTATATTTATTTCCTAATGGTATATATATGTGAAGTCCCGTGGAACCGCTTGTTTTACAATACGAAGGTACCCCCATATCATCTAAAAGTTGTTTGGTGAGCTGGGCGGTTTCAATAACCTGATCAAATGTATTTTTATCCGGATCCAGATCAATGATACAAAAGGTCGGATTATCCGGTTTTCTGACGGTACTACTCCAGGGATTCATTTCGATACAGCCAAGATTAGCCATATATAACAATGTAGCCTCGTCTTTTCCGACCAGATAATGCCGATCACGGCCATCGGCCTCGCTTTGGTAAAGATAGGTTTCTGCCCATTCCGGTGCTGTATCGGTAACATCCTTGAAATAGAACCCTTCTTCTTTGATACCATTTGGGTATCGATTCATGCTTTGTGGTCGATCTTTAAGGTATGGTAAAATAAAAGGTGCAGCCTGCTCATAGTAATTAATTAAATCGCGCTTGGTGATCTTTTCGTCAGGCCAAAATAGTTTATCGAGGTTGGTAAATTTTAACTCATGTCCATTTACCTTCTGAACCTGGGTTTTGTCTTTGGGGTTTAGCATTGTTTTATAGTTTTTTTTATCCGAACTGCCTTCCTTACTATTCTTTCGCATCCCATCTCCCTCTTTTGATTGTTTGCCGATAATCTCATTAACGGCCTGCTCTTCTTCCAAAATCACTTTTTTGGCATTTTTATCGTTACGCATGCCGACAAATGAGGGATGTCGCATAACGCCGTCACCGGTCATTTCTGTAAAGCTCACTTCGCAAACCAGGTTGGGATGTAGCCAGGTGACAGCGGCATGAGGAGGGCGGGGTCTAAATCGTGAGGATTTGTTGATATCGGGTTCGTCATCAAACGGGCTATTTTTTGTGACCAAGGGTTTGAACTGCGCCATCAGCTCTTGTTGTAATTTTGCACTGAATCCTGTTCCGACCTTTCCGGTATAAATAAGCTTTTTACCTTCATATAGGCCTACCAATAGGCTACTAAACAGTTTGCTGGAGCCTTCGTTCTTTGTAAAACCGCCAATAACAACCTCCTGACGCCTATTAGCCTTGATTTTCAACCAGTCAGAAGAACGCTCATGTATATGGTAAACGCTTTCCTTGCGTTTGGCCATAATACCCTCAAGACCGAGTTTTTTGGCTTCATTCAAAAATCCAACGCCCGATGTATCGAAATGTTCACTCAATAAAATCAAATCGTTTTGCGGCATTACTTCCTTTAAAATCGCTTTTCTTTCCAATAGCGAAAGACCTTTTAGATCTTTTCCATCGTACCAAAGGATATCAAACACATAATATACCAAATCGCCATCCGCCTCACTTCTCCAGTTTTGTAGGGCAGCAAAGTTGGCCGTTCCATTTTTTTCCAATACAACAATCTCGCCATCGAGTATGGCATTGATCACGATGCTTTTCAGGGTATCATATACTGGATAAAACTTTTCATTGAAGCTTTTGTCATTTCTGGATTTTAGTTCTATTTTGCCATTTTTCATAAAGGCCAAAGCACGATAACCGTCCCATTTCACCTCGTATACCCAGTTTTGATCATCAAAAGGCTTGTCGATCAGCGTCGCCAGCATGGGCTGCACCGTAGTATAAAAGACCTGCTTCGGTGATTTCTTTAGCAAGTCGGTGATATTATACACTTGTTTCTGCGTCTCAGCCTTTTTCTTTTTAGGCACTTCTTCCAACTGGTTGCTGATTATTTCAGCAGCATTCCTACTTTTTTTGCCTTTATTTTTTGATATGCTATTCTTTTTAACAACTGGCTGTCCATAGACTTTATCGGGCGATTTTTCCATTTCCGCTATCGTCTTTCCCGACAATACGGATTTATCATTTGCTATGACATCCTTACTTGTTGCATATTGATCTTCCAACTTCATCAGTAGCCATTCATTTCCCCCTCTTCCGTATGCTTTTACCAAAGCAAATTCTCCCTTCAATTTTTCTCCGTACAATCTGAATTTGAGCTTTCCGCTATAAAGCTGATGTCGAAGATTCTTATCCATTTTTGCAACATCATTTGTCTCAGTAGCTGAAGCTTCATATCGCCCTTCATCCCACACGATCACTGTGCCACCACCATACTGTCCTTTTGGTATGATACCTTCAAAATTCCGGTAATCGTAAGGATGATCTTCAACCATCATGGCCAAGCGTTTGATAGATGGGTCCATAGATGGCCCCTTGGGAACCGCCCAACTTTTGAGCACCCCGTTCATTTCAAGCCGAAAATCATAATGCAGATGCGAAGCATCATGCTTCTGCACAACGAAACGCAACTCCTTTCCGCTTGATCTTCCTCCAAAGGGTTCCGGTGTTTTTCCTACGGAACGCTTTTCGCGATATTTTGACAAACCCATACGCCTGTTTTTAATCGTAGCTAACTTTCTATCTTAACACAACCATAACACAAAAAAAGTTTGTTTTTTTAGATGTTCGGATTGATAAAGGTTCAGTATAGTTTTCCGGGTAAGATCTGACAAATCAGCATAAAAAAGGCCAGGAAATTAACCCCTGACCTTCGAAAAATACAATATCTAACCTACATTACTTACTTTTTTAACCGATGCAGATCGCAAATAGTTTTAAATATTTTTAGGAAATTCGTCTTTCCACCAGGTAAAACGCCAGTCATAGCCTTCTTCTTCGGTCAACAGGCATTCTTCCAGCTCCGCCAGATATTTTTCTTTATCCAGATCCTGACCTATAAATACCAATTCATTTTTTCGATCTTCCCACTCCGGATGCCAACGTTTAAGAAGTTCAGCTCTGATTTCGGCATAACTGGGATACTGATAGCGCTGCTCTTCGGGCATACTACTCCACCATGAGCCTGCACTTTCCAACCTTACGCTACCGCCTGCCTGACTAAAGCTAATGGCCAAATGCGGGCGGGAGGCCAACCACAGGAGACCTTTAGCTCGTATGATATTGTGCGGATAGCGCTCGTTGAGGTAATGGTGCAGTCGTTGTGGATGGAAGGGCCGTTGCGATCGAAAGACAAAAGATGAAATACCGTACTCTGCTGTTTCGGGTGTATGTTCATTTTCAAGTTCCCTGATCCACCCTGCCGAAGATGAAGCTTCATCAAAATTAAAGGAGCCCGTACCCATAATTTCCCAGGGATCAACGCGTCCAAATTGTGTACGGATACGCTTTGCACCTGGATTGAGCCGCCCAATTGCAGCCTCCAGGGTACCCAAAGTTTCCTCAGATACCAGATCGGCCTTATTCAGAATGATAACATTCGCAAACTCGATCTGATCAGTCAACAGATTTACGATCGCCCTATTATCATAGTCGTCATCCGTCAATTTCCGATCTAATAAGGTGTCGGCGCTTCCAAAATCTTTGGCAAAGTTGAAACAGTCCACAACTGTTACCATGGTGTCAATATAACTGAATGTAGACAGGTCAATCGCATTATCATTACCAACATAACTGAATGTCTGGGCAACAGGGATAGGCTCCGAAATACCAGTACTTTCGATAAGAAGATAATCAAAGCGGTTTTCTTTCGCTAGTCGCTCCACCTCCACCATCAAATCCTCCCGTAATGTACAACAAATACATCCATTGCTCATCTCTACTAATTTTTCTTCCGTTCGCGAAAGTACATTTTCCCGCTCAACAGCCTGTGCATCGATGTTCACTTCACTCATATCATTCACAATGACGGCCACTTTCTTACCCTCCTTATTGTGTAAAATATGATTCAATAGTGTTGTTTTTCCTGCGCCTAAAAATCCACTTAAAACGGTGACAGGCAATTTAGTTTTTTGGGAAATGCTGCTCATAGTAATTTCGTTTTCACAAATGTAAAAACAATAACACTTAAATGCAACACTGTTGCTTTATTATTATAAGCACTAAACCAAAAGTCTTCCAAATGCCATTAAAAACTTATCAATGATTAAGATAAGTTTCATTTCACCTGATCAGCAAGACGTTGCCTCAAGATACGTTCACGATCAGCATCCCAATACTTGCAGTCCAGTTCGATAAACAAGGAACTGTAAGGCAGAGTTGACTCGGTCTTCAGTACGACAACACCAAAAAGCTGTGCTGCTTTATCCATTTTCGCAAATACTTCTTCGTGCATCAGCGGGGTTAATTTTATTTTCGGAAGTAATTTCTTTAGACTCTCCTGATATGCTTTTAAGCCTGGCGCGATGATTTCATCTAAGTATCCAAGCTCCTTATCTTGGTAAAAAACAGGTCTTATATGTGTTTGCTTATCGAGTAGTCGCAATGCGGTATCCAATACCTCAGGCATCTTTCTTCCCGTATTAATAATCAGCATATTTTGGGTTGCAGGAGCGGGATAGGCCTTATCAACAATCAATATCCAATTGCGGTGACCTAACAAAGGTAATTGCTGCGAAAATAAATCCTTCCAGTTTGGTTTTAACGGCGGATCACCCAAATGACGTGGCGATGATTCACAAGCGACCATCACAGCAAACATCATGAAAAGAAGCAAATTATTTATCCATTTTTTCATAGCCATTGTATTGTTAGTGTATCTCCATTTTTTAGCATGACTTGCTTTTTAAAACTAAGGATCAGACGCCCATCGGTGCGTTTCAGCTCAACCAGTTCAATCGACCTTTCATTTTGCTTTACAATGAGTTGTTTTTTATTGAGCGATAGGTCATCCGCATCACCTAGATGAAATTCATTGAGCGTCAATTGACCATATTTCAAGGTCAGTGTACACTGACATACCCCTTTAGTTTTTCGCTTCTGGGCATATGTCCCCCATCCTTTTGCTGTTGTGAAAGGCGCCTTGAAATCTGCTTTTCCTAACTTAGGGGCAAATCCAATCTGCCCTTTCGGCCCATGATAACTAAAACCACAGGCGCTGATAAAGGTTCCATAGCTTGCCATGGCACGTGCATAATGATCGCTGCATTCAATCTCATTAAAAGGATTTCTCTTGGCAGCGTGATGGCGATCGTGGATCACCCTTGTCAATGTTAAACTTTCGTCAACCATGCCTTCCGCCATCATATGTGCAGCGACCTGATGTTCAAAGCCACTCATACATTCATGGAAATAACCTAATTGCCAGGTAGTATTGTCGCCATAAGCCTTGTCTTCATTCTTTGGATTAGTGTTCATAACCATGCCCCCCTCCCCAGCCAAGGCATAAGGCCTTCCGCCAAGATGCGTTTTTATATAGGGGCCAACATCCATGGTAAAGTTATATTTCCAGAGTGCTTTCAATGCAGACACTACGTTCTCCTGACGATTGACCCCCGGCATGTCCACTTGTCTGCACCAGGCCTGACCATAGACCTGGTCAATATGACAGGTATTATAAGAGCCTAGCATCTTTCGCCCCTGCAGCATATCGGGACGATGAATATAATACTCTCCATTAAAGAGTTTGCTATCCATATTTTCAGATCCCTTCCTAACGTATTCCAAACACAATTTTTGAAACGTTTTATCACCTACTTCCTTCGCCATCAATGCAGCAGCCTGTATTGCTGCGAGACATAATCCGACAATCCAGGCAATTTCACCTTCCCAGACCGCATCAAGTGTATTTTCCATTGGCGTATCGGTCATACCATCCTTGTTTTTATCCTGATCAAGAACAAATTGAACAGCCTTCTTAAGTTTAGGCCAGTTTCGCTCAAGAAATGTGCTGTCGCTGCTCATCTGATGGTCACGATAGAAGCGTAGAATAACACCAGCCTGCCCATCAATAGCTGGTCTTTTTTCATATTCAGCACGAAAGATGATGGCACCGGTATCAGACTGAAAGCCAACACCTAAATCCGTCACTTCACGTAAATTACGTTCAAGATCCGGAAATATCCTGCCCATGGACTGCCCATATTGCCAAACGTGCGTACAGGTACCGGCACATGCCCCTACTCCTTCCCAGCCCCAAAATCTTCCCGAAGCAAAACGCATGGTGTTTGCTGTAGCCAGTGTGCCTATATTGACAAAAGTACGATCCATAAACCAGTACGGCAGTGTTGTATCATTCCAGGTCTGCTGCCATGCCATGGTTTCGCTCTCGAGTTTTTCACGATTGTTCAAATAATAATTGATTACTTCGGCCGCATTACTAAACCTGGCACCATACCAATAACCCGATTGCGCATCCTTGAGGTGAAGTTTCAGTTTAGGGTGTGGATTGTTAAAATACCAAGATATTGCATAAGAAATTTGGCTTGTCGCCTTCGCTTTTATTGTCCGTTTTACCGTAAAGGCACCTACTTGCAAATCCGAAAAATCGACGGTCGAATCCACCCTATCCGCCTTTACCTCCTGCGGTTTTACAGGCCATTCCTCTAATCTCGTCGTAGGTTGCGCTTCTAGATCAATACAGGTAAAAGCCATTGATCCATGGTCGCCAGCTTCCATGGCTTGAGTAGGAACCTGATCGCAACTAAAAAGCAACACTTGAGTATTGGCATGTTCCGCGAGGAAAGAGCGTTTGTGTACAGTGTCAAAATCTTTCCGCCCTTTATGTACACCATTTTCCATCCAGCCCGTGACCGTTACATCGACTGGCGCGTCGCCCTTGTTCTGCAATTCGATATGTATGGTGGTAAGTGGCAAAGAAGAGTTGTCCTGATCCAAAGGAATAAATGGTGAATAGGCGACCAACACCACATCCAATGGAAAATCGATACTGCTATAGGTTATTCGACATGTTGGATATGTTGCTTCAAATGCAACCTCATCCCAGTGGTTTTCCCTAAGCTCCTTGATAACCTGCTTTCCATCGACTAAGGTCGAAATCGCAAAGCCCTGTTCCATACTCCGCAGGTTGTCTGCTACAGCAGGCTCAATATAAGCAGATCCATCCCTCGGCCGTACAGTGACCAATTCTTTTCCATTGTTCCATTGCACATTTTTGGGTTCTATCCCCTCGCGCTCACCATCATAAGCCGTATTAAATATCTGCCACAACCATAGCCGACCATCACCTCCTATATAGACCGTACCCGAATGTAAACCACCTACAGGCATTCCAATGTACCGAAGCTCGTTTTTACTTTTTCGATAGGTGATTTTTTCTCCCTTTTCATACAGCGAATCAAACCATTGCCTGCTGAGACCTTTTTCCTCTGGAATGTTGTGAACAGGTTTATCCCAGAAAAATACGGTATTTGACCATACATGAAATTTGCTGGCCAATACGCCCAGGCCAACTAAACTGGCTTTCTTAAAAAAACTTCTTCTGTCCATTCGTTTATAATTTATTGCCGTCCCGAATTTAGCGGAAGGAAATATTGGTTTGTCTGCACAAGATATTGAAATATCCTTGATATCCAGCAATAAACATCCCCACAACAAATGGTAAATTATTAAAAAAGTTAAAGCCGCCTGATGTAGCAAAATCAGAGCGGCTCAGCTTACAGCACAGGAAAGTCTGTAAAGGTTACCTACCAGTGGAACTATTCGCTTAAAACAAACGCACTTTAAATCCCAGTTGATACTGGTCAATATGCGCATCCCAGTTGTCTACAATTTTATTATTCTTTTTGAACTGTCGGTATCTAAAATACAGCGCGCCAAGGTCTATCCCTAATGCGTAACCTATCCGTGTACGACTGTTGAATGCTGGTGTTCCATCATTGAGCTTATAAGCGTCGTCATTGAGCAACATATTAAGGTCTAGACCGCCCAGGATGGAAAATTTTCTTGTAAAATTAACTTTAAGGTACACCGGAGTGTTGAGATATTTCAGCGAACGGGTCCCTTTAGACAAACCTCCGGAAAGGGAAGCTGTGTTGTCATTAACACGTATTCTGGTTAAATTATAACTAGGTTCAACTTGAATATCCATTTTGCTATTAAGCCCAAATATCAAATCTCCCCCCAATTGATATCCCATTCTATTGGCGCCAAATGCATTCCCACTTGCACGCGAAATATTACCACCAACCCGAAGTCCAAACCCCATTTGTCCGTAACATGCGGTCTTGAAACCGAACAATCCCACGATCAAAAAACAAACTAGTGTACAATGCTTCAACTTTAATCGATCTATCTTTATCATTTTTACCATAAAACACACCATTACATTAGACCAATAACTGTTTTCCTGTAATTTGCAACTTCACAAAATAGGCTATATTATTTTTCTTTATACTTTCCTTCAATATTCGCGCTTCCTTCGTAAAGTACCTGTGGGTTCGCAAGAAGGCAAGGGTCAGTGCACACCAGATACGTTCATCGACCACCTGATTTTTTCTATAATTTACTTCCAGATACATCCTTTGATTAAGGTCAACAAAACTTTTACTCCCCAAATGAAATGAGACCGCATCCACAACTATTTCCTCCAGCAGATTTTCTGGCTTTTTCGAGGGCCTTGTTGCAAAAATGCACATTTCAACTTTTTTGATTACGGACTCTCCAACCAAATGTTCCTGTAAAAAACACCTTGCTGCAGATACGCTCCTCTGACGGGTTCCTTTTACCCCTTCAAATAGATAACCTATATCCTGAAAATAAGCGGCACAATTTACGACGAATTTATCTTCGACCGTCAAGCTATACTTTTCACTCAGGATAACTACCGCATTTACAATATCACGAACCCTATCAATCGTGTGAAAACACAGTTGTGGATTGTGGTTCTCGCGGTAACTCTGCACTAAAAAAAGATCTGCCTGCTGAAGTAAGTTTGTGTAATCCATTTAAACAAAACTAAAATTCCGTAAAAAATAGATTTAACATATTATACCAAAGGGGCTATTTTTTATACCAAAGGGCTCTTAAACAAAAAAGGCCAGGTAATCATACCTCGCCTTTATCCTTAAATTTTCCTTTTTCTATCAATTATCCCAAGCACCAAATCGCTTTAGATGGTTAATTGCTGTTATTTATGACATTATTTGATCGTTACAGCAAAAGCATATTCATCGGGAGGAAGACATTGTGAAGCGTCACAAGCTTGCCATTCCACTGTACCTTTTACTGTTGCAGTTCCTTTGTTGAGCGAAACTTTTTGCTGAAAGATCACTTCATTTGTAAAGTATCCTACATCCATTTTGAAAACCTCTTCGTGTTTAATCTTTGGTTTTGGTTCAGCAGTCTTACCTACCAACGCATAGTCAGCGGCTTTACTGAAATTGAAAGATGTTGGAATTGGTCCTCCATCTTTTACATTTTGAGAGTAAATGTGCCAACCATCTTGAATGGTAGCCTTCACGTAAACCATAGCTTCCTTGTTGTTCAATTTTTTGCTGGCCACAGTCCATTTTACAGGTTTATGGATCTGAGCGAATGCGCCCGAAACGGCGAACATAACCACGGTCACTAACAATAAAATCTTTTTCATGTTTGTATCAATTTTTCAGTTTATTATTTCATCGGCAGCACATTTCATACAGTATTTTTTCTGTAAAAAACACCACTTAAATGCTTACAACAATATTCGCTATAAACAGAATAAAACACAATATGATCACAATAAAACAATAAATTTTATCAAAAAAAACTAATTAAACCATATTTTTTACACTTTTATAGGCTCAGTTTTTTCAATTCCAGTAATATATTCAAAAAAGGCTATCAGACTAAAACAAAGGGAATTGTCAAACATTGTCTGTTGTGAGCTTGTGAACGCGTTCTGCTCTACAACTCCATCCCGAGCGAATCAATTTTACATAATTATCTGTATCTTATGCATGATTCACATTTATGCCATGGCTATACCAACCACAAAAGACGAACTCCTTCAAGCTATCCGTACAAATTACAGTAATCTTGTCTGTGAACTTTCCGATATTCCAGTCGATCAAACTAATCTTCTTATACTCCAGGGTCATGCTAAAGGAACAGTAATGAGTATAAATAATCTAATTTCCTATTTAATTGGCTGGGGTGAGCTGGTTCTCAAATGGAATAAGAAAAGTGAAGATGACAAAGAGGTTGATTTTCCGGAGACTGGTTTTAAATGGAATGAACTAGGCAAACTGGCTCAAAAATTTTATCAGGATTATGCCGACCTCGATTTTACGACTTTGTGCGCAAAACTAGATCAAACTGTTTTAACAATTGTGGAACTCCTTGAGCAAAAAACAAACATGCAGCTTTATGGTGTAACCTGGTATGGAAAATGGACCTTAGGCAGAATGATTCAATTTAACACCGCTTCACCTTATCAAAATGCAGTCGGGAGAATCCGTAAGTGGAAAAAAGAAAAAAAATAGTAAACCATAGCTGGATAAATATTGTTATTCAATAAACACATATAATCATTACTATGGGAAATCTATTATATACTATCGCTGTTATTTTGGTCCTGATATGGGCAATCAGTTTTTTTGGCGGATTTGTTGGCGGAGGGCTAATTCATATTCTTTTGGTTATCGCTATCATTGCTGTGCTTCTGCGTGTAATTAAAGGGAACGCGTGAAGACTGTAAGCAGTTTATTGATTACGATAAAAAGCTCCTCATTTTAACGCTGAGGAGCTTGTATTTGCTGTAAATTCTTCAGTTAAGAAACTTAAATATTCAGATCTCCTTCTTTACCTATATCTTCCGTTTCACCTGTTAGTCTAACTTTTAGCATCTTAAACAGGTTGACAATCATATTGGAGTCTGAATCCCAATAATGAGCATCTTTAGGCGTAACACGCAACAATCGGATATTGGGATCCTCCTTACCTTTATCAAACCATCCTTCCATCATTTTGTTCCAGTAACGATCTATCCTTTCCTGATCTCGCGAAAGACTCGCTTTACCATTTATACTTAGAAAGGTGTAGTGTTTTGGGTCCGCATAAAATAAGGAAGCTTTTGGGTTTTGTGCGATATTCTTAAAGGTATCGCTCTCAGCAGAACAAATAAACCAAATATCTCCATCTTCGTCTACTTCTTGTCTACTCATTGGAACCCCATGTGGATACTCCGATTCAGCTGGGAATGAACACACTGTTCCCACATCGATTTGATCTACAATTGCTTTAAGCTTATCTAAAGCTTCTTTGTTATTTAAATTATTCTCTGCCATAATATGTCGTTTATTAAGGAACAGTATCCTGTAGAAAATCGTTTATTTTTTCAGCAAATTCAGGCTATCTTGGGTAGTGAAAGGGGAAAAGTACGAATAAAAAAAGGCAAATCAAGTAATTTTACGCATCCTTAATACTAATAATATTAGTAATTTTACATCAAAATAGTAGAAAATAAATCATGTTTGGTTTTGATGATAAATTGCAAATATTAGCTGATGCCGCTAAGTATGACGTAAGTTGCAGCTCAAGCGGAAGTAAACGAAAAAATAGTGGTGGTATAGGTGATTCATCGACTAGTGGCATTTGTCATACCTACACCGAAGATGGTCGCTGCGTCTCCCTGCTAAAAATTTTAATGACCAATTATTGCATCTACGACTGTTCATTTTGTGTGAGCCGACGAAGCAATGACGTACAACGGGCAGCATTTTCGGTAAAGGAAATTGTCGAATTGACCATGAACTTCTACCGTCGTAATTATATTGAGGGTCTTTTTTTAAGTTCGGGTATTTTCAAATCTGCCGACTATACCATGGAACGCTTAATGTTGGTCGTCAAGAAACTTCGGACGGAAGAACGGTTTAATGGTTATATCCATCTCAAGGCCATTCCGGGTGCGAGTGAATCGTTATTAAAAGAAGCAGGTCTATATGTTGACCGGATGAGTGTGAACCTCGAAATTCCCACTGAGGAGGGACTCAAGCTAGTTGCTCCCGAAAAGGATCATCAATCCGTTCGCGAGCCTCTAGCGATTATTAAAAATGAAATCCTCAACCTTCGGCAGGATCGAAAAAAAGAGAAGAAAACACCCTTGTTTGTACCAGCAGGCCAAAGTACACAGCTGGTTATTGGAGCAACTCCAGAGAGCGACCTACAGATTATGCAGGCCGCCAATACATTCTATAAAGATTACGATCTCAAACGGGTTTATTATTCGGGTTATATTCCCATCAACGCGACCGATTCCAACCTTCCCCAAATTGGGACATCACCACCTCTTGTACGTGAAAACAGACTTTATCAGACGGATTGGCTACTTCGGTTTTATGGTTTTTCGCTTCATGAAATACTCAACAGCACGCATCAACATCTCGATCTAGAAATAGACCCTAAGCTTGCTTGGGCGCTACGCAACCCACAATTCTTTCCCATCGACATCAACAGCGCTACGTATGAGTGGATTATCCGAATCCCCGGTATTGGCAGGCAATCCGCAAACAAAATTGTACAGTCGCGCAAATATGGAAAATTAAAGGAATATCAACTTCGAAAAATAGGAATTGCCTATAATCGCGCCAAATATTTTATGGTTTGCCAAGATACATGCATAGCAGGAGGCTTCCATTATCCCGAAAAAATCAGAAAGTCTATTCTTGAAAGTAACCCGCGTACACTGGTCACGGCTTCCAATACACAGCTAACACTTTTCTAATGGACTATATTTTTGACGGAAGTTATTCCGGATACCTCTGTTGTGTATTTGAAGCCTTTGAACGGAAAGAATTTGATAGCATTCCCACAACAGAAAAGTCTATGGAAATTAATATTTTTTCGGAGAAGCGACAGGTTCATACTGATGTAAAAAAAGCCATGCGCATTTTAGTGGGAATGGAAAAGATACTCGGAGCACAAGAAACAAAAATTTTTTATCATAACTTTTTGTCCGATAATCAATCTGAATGGCTCAATGGATTTCGGTTGATCATCGAACTTTTTCGAAGGGGAAAATTGGATATACGCAATTATGGATACCCACCTGTACTCCGTATCCATCAGACGATCAAAAAGATCAGCCGCGAACGACACCGCATGAAGGCTTTTATCCGATTTGTCAAGTCTAACGATAATCTCTACACAGCCATCGTTGAACCCGATTTCAATGTGATTCCCCTGGTTGTAGACTTCTTTAAAAACCGATTTGCCGACCAGTGCTGGTTAATTTATGATATACGGCGAAACTATGGCTTCCATTATGATCGCAAAAATATCTTGGAGGTATCCAACAACAATACACATGAGGTTCAAGATCCATATCAGCTAGAAGTGGATCTCGATCCTCAAGAAAAAGATTATCAGCATCTCTGGAAGACTTATTTTAAGAGTACCTCTATTGAATCACGCAAAAACCTGAAGCTTCACTTAAGACATGTTCCCAAACGTTACTGGAAATATCTCGTCGAAAAACAATAAGTCCCTAATTAGTGAAAATCCTATTTCATATCATTATTTTGATCCGCCAAACAGCTTGCTCACCAACCAAATGACAATAGCGACTACGACAACAACCAATAAGATGCCCGACCATACACCAGCTTTAAATATACCTTCAATTGCTGCACAGCTAGACACGAGCACCAATAAACTCGACATGAGCGCAAATGGAATTATCTTTTTCATAAATACCTGTTTTAATTATTAATTGGAAGTATGACAATACTGGCCTTGAAAATGTTTTACAGCAATGACGTTCATGTACTTTTTACATCTCACTGCGGATACGTCCGATACGTTCACTGCATTAAATACTTGAGCAGTCCGTATTTTTTGTCACAAAGTGAATGCGCTACGTTATTTACACCCTAAAAATACGGTTAACGGGCCAAGGGAAGCTTTTGGGTACAGCATTTGATTCTGTTTACCCAAATAGCAAAATAGAATTTAAACAATAATTGACTAAAGATATGGACACTATACACCAAAAAGCGCAAAAAATAGGATTGGAAAAAGGTTATTATCTATTATTAATGGCTATATTGGATTTACCTGTTGATGGTAAGAAAAAATCGGAAAAGAAAAAATAAACATAAAGCCTTTTTCAACTACATGAAAAAGGCTTTTAGTCATATTTACATCAACAATTTTTCCTAAACTCCTCAGGACTCATTCCTTTATTTGCTTTAAAAAATGTACTGAAATATGGTACATTTTCAAAACCAAGTTCAAAGGCAATTTCTTTTACCGTTTTAAAAGTATGATAAAGCAATCGCTCGGCCTCCAATAGTATGCGTCCACGGATAATAGTACCGCAGCTCGTCGATCTTTTTTTTCGACAAATCCGATTAAGATAGTTGATCGATATATTCAATTGCGCTGCATAAAATGACGGATAACGCTGCTGCGCATAATGACTATCAACCAAAGATTCGAAACTTCGGATTTTATCGTCATCATCCTCCTGCTTTACAACTACATGATCGACCACGATATGCCGTCCCAAAATCTGAAGCAACATGGTTAAGTAGCGGCTCAATACACCGTGAGCACTCAATTTAACTGAATTATAAGCAGTTTCCATCAAACTTACTATATGTAGACAACTGATCATATCTTCTTTCGAGTGCACAAAAGCGTGCTTACATCTACTCCTTAAAAAATGAAAGGATTTTCTTACAGCAGTGTTCTGCCTTTCCATGAAAAAAGATTCTGTAAATAAGACACTGTATCCTTCTACAGACGAACCTGCCTGAAAACTACACACACAATTTGAATTTATGCTGATTATATCATGGGCAGCTATAATCTGTACGCTCTGATCCGCTACCATAGACAGTTCACCACCCTTGATAAACAAAAGGGTATAAAAAGATCTTAGATGGAGCGTATTTTGATTTGCTTTAGCTTGTAAAAAAGCTGCTATAGGCATAATAACGATTCCCTTCGAAGTGGAATCAATATCTTCTAATTTTAGAAAATCTAGTTTCTCTTTTCGTATTACCATTTCTTTATGATTATTCTGTAAAAAAATATTTGTAGAATAATCAAATGATAGGCGGTCTAAAAATTTCAGGTAGTATACCTCCGAAGGTATCGGAGGCAAAGTCTTTCGGATAGACAGTCTTCACAGCAGGTACTATTGGATAGCACAGCAAGATTTCCTTCACATACTGCACAAAGACCAATATTTCCACCCCCTTCATTTTGGCAAGCACATTGTTCACATCCTTTTGTTCAACCGTCTTTTCGCTGAGGAAACAGAAACCTTTGCAGCTCACTGCCGGTTCAAAACGATTGACGCAGAGATTTTGCTCGATATACGTGCGATTGCACTCAAATTCAATAAATGCCCACAATAGATTGGTTGCCTGCACACATATTGCCCAAGCCATTATCATACAAAACCACCATCTACAGCGCTGAAACTTCATTGATCCGATCTATTTTGTTGTGCTATTACGTTCGCGCAAATATTCTAAAATGGCACGTGCCTCTTCTTGCTTCAAGCCCAAACTAATCATTGGCGAACCATATTCCTTGCTAAGTACTTTTGCGTCGGCATCTTTCTCCAGCATGGTTGCCGGATCTAGCATCATGTTCATAATCCACTCCGGGGTACGACGTTTGATGACAGCATCCAATGATGGTCCTACTAATGTGCGGTCAAAACTATGGCACATTGCACATTTCGACACAAATAGTTCTACACCTCTATTTGCAAGCTGCGCATCAAAGGGTTTGTGTTCAAAGGACGTAATGGTTCCTACACCTTTGGATCCCTCTGTTTTATAATCGAGCATAGCCGCAGGCTCATCTACGGAAGGTTGCTGGGCACTATCTTCTTTCTTGACTTTTGTACCCTCATTTCCGCTGCACGCCAGTATAGCTACAAAACCGAAACAGCCTAGGATTACGTTGATTCTCTTTTTCATTTTTATTGTTTAAGTATATTGGTAAAATAAATTCTGTTTGTATTAAGTGACCTGCACCAGATATTTTATATCATCCTGATTTGATTTTTTGCCCTCTTTCCATAGTTCGACAATGACTTCCCAACGACCAGGCATAGAAAAATTAACAGTGCCTTCATAGTAACCATTACCTGTACTTTCAGCAGCAAAATTTTCCGAAGACCCCGTTTCCGTAGTAGGCCTATTGATCTTTAGTTTAACGACATAATGATCTAATACCGGAAAATGATGACCATCCATTTTATTCATTAAAAATCGGATCGGATGCTTTCCCTGCTTTACGCTATCAGGCAATAGGCAGGAAATAAATACGCGACTATCGTCTCTAGTTCCTGAGCTCATTGTTCGCATGGTTGCTGCTGAAGTAACCGGAATCTTGATGGCAAGTGTATCTTTTAGGCGATTGTGACTACGTATCGTATGTAATTGCCAGCCCTTTCCCATCTGCGGGATATCTGCCATAATAAAAACCATTGGGCCTCGATACCAGCCTTCGCCGAGCGCGACGGGATGCTCAAAGGGGCCTCCATGCTTCATACGTCCCATACTCATTTCTGGATAGAAATCAAGGGATTTGTCATTGATCGGAATTCCCGAGGTATCTCTTAAACGCAGATAAATGGTATGATATTTATTGTTGAGTTTGGCATCCGCATATACGGTATAATTGGTAACATCCCAAACAGTATCCGCTATAAAGACCAGATCGGACTCCTCAGGCAGGATAAAATCCGTAGCATTCTTACCCTTCTTTTTTGAATGGTCGGCAGTACAGGATGAAGTTGAAAAAGCAACTGAAAACGCGAGTAGCAGTAAGATTACGCCCCCGACAGTCCCGACACGGGAATATAAATTCATATGTATTGATTTAAATCTTTTGAAAATAGACAGTACCTGCCATCAGTCAACATGCCGACAGCCCGTACGAAAAGCAAAATGACTTAAACCAAAGGTGGATGAAAAATAGTAAAGATTGGTCTATAGGAATAGTTTGCCTGATATGCTGGAAGTAAGGTCTCCGCAGCTGCTTCTTCAAAAAAAGCGATATCAAGGTTAAAACATTGCTGATTATTGATAAATACAACGTCGATTATACGAGATTCCAGGTTCTTTTGTTCCTTCTCCTCATGTTCACGCATTTTCTTCATCAAAATACATTGTCCTCTACAGGAAAGTGCCTTTTCGTTGAATCGATTGATACACTCATTCTTAGCGATATAATCTCTGTTAAATTCAAAAACAGTCCATAGCCAAACCGACGAGAAGCTCTGCAGGAGCATCAGCGGCAGTAAAATCCATATCAATTGTTTCGCTTTCATGTATCGCTAGTGAAGCAAATATACTAATTATTGACATATCAGCAACGAACTGCCTCTTTTCAAAACGCCCAAATGTTTTCTAAAACATCAAGAAGTTTTAGTACATTTAGCTAAAAATCACGCGCTTTGAGCAAATGAAGTTTAATCCTCTTTTAGTCATTAAATTATTACTTGGGCTGTTTATATGCATCGGAATAGCTTTGACCATATTGATGATGGTTCATGAAAGCAAAGTTGTGGGAGGATATGTCGTTTCTGGACTTTTCATACTATTCCCCGGTATTATCCTGTACGGTATGACCGTTGGATTTCGAGTATCCGAAAAAACCATAACACGACAGATTGCCCAACAGGAAAGTGTAACATCCGATCATAAAGGCCTATACTATCAAATCCCCTTGCTAAAAACAACCCAATTTATCTCCTGGGAAATTATCGAGACCATTATCTACAGCAACTACCACAGCGACGACCAGGCGCAGTTCAACTTTTATCTGACACAACCGGAATTGCAAATCGCCTCAGAAAAGCCAGGATGGATAGCGAAAGTTCTCTTACCCTTGATAAAAACAAGTAAAAAGGTCGTTATTTACGAAAATTGCAGCAATTTTCGCGAAATCCAGAAAATGCTAGAGAAACATTTTTCCACCATCAACCCCGTTGACATAAACGAAGTCCATGGAAAAGGAACACTACTGAGCTCAAAGACCACCTTAAGGGAAAATACGATTCAGATCGAAGAATATTGGAAACCTAATCCAAATTTTGAACCTGAAAAAGTCATTTATGATCGATACAACCGGACTATTGATGAACTGAAACAATCAAAAAACAGCAAAAATTTGTTTTCCTGAGCAAAATCACCCACGTCATCGTGTAATATTCAACAGGTATTGCTTATTATTTATTACTACGTTGGTGCATTGGCTGGGTGATATTAATGTTCGCAGCTGAGGCAAGCAGAATAAAAATCCAAAATAAGCTGATCGGAGATATGACATAAATTCCAGCAATTGTTGCTGATAAAATGGATAAATTTGTACCCGTTAACATTATTACGATGATTAAAAGAATAACAGCATATTGGAATGACCGTAGTAGCTCCTGGCGCAAGGAAAGGGATGAAGCTTGGTCCCGGCCGGAGACCGAACGCTGGCTTGCGTTTTTCAAGTCGGTCCGTAGCCAGACTACGGGCAATAAAGTACTTGAAGTTGGTACTGCTACCGGATATTTTGCCAACATTATGACCCTTGCCGGTTTTGAAGTTACTGCCGTTGACCTCTCCCCGCAGATGATTGAATATGCAAAACTCGTCAGCGAAGAACTAGAACTTCGCGTAGACTATCGGGTCATGGATGCACAAGTACTACAATTTGAAGCCAACACCTTTGACTTCGTCTTCACCAGGTTGATGACATGGACCATCCCCGATCTTGAAAAATGCTACCGCGAGATGGAACGTGTACTTAAACCGGGTGGAAAACTGATCAACCTGGATGCCGATTTTGGGAAAACGGTCTTTAGTACCGACAGGCACGATGAATGCCCATCGGGCGCCATCGATCAGATCAATGACATCAAATCGGCATTGGACATCAGTGCACATCCACGTCCTGCCAAAGACGTCGAACTATTGGAAGCAGTTGGATTTGATTCTATTGAAGTCGATATGGATGCACAAAATCGTATTCTTGAACTCCCTTTCGAAACTGAAGGACTTTTTATGCTAGAGGCTATCAAAAAGTAAAATTTGTTCAACACCTTTGATGTGTTTTTCGTCTGGAAAAACCGCAAAATAATTGGTTTACGGATCTTTCATACCAACCGATCTTTCATGAAAAACTAAGTTTGTCATTTAAATTTTCATCAAAAAAGCCCGATCTATATCGGGCTTTTACAGTAGATAGATTGTTATCAAGAGACAGCCTGATAAGCCTTCCGCGGAAACGAGATCCGAACAGAAACGCCTGTACCATGCTGATTCTCGAACTGCATTTTTCCATCAATCCGTTTGATCAAATCCTTACAGAGGGAGATACCCAACCCTGCACCATTTTTGCTCTCAGATTTTTTACGGTCCCAGCTATTGACAAAATTTAGATTATGGAGGACTTCCGACGTAAGTTCTTCCCCTTCGTTGCTGACGATAAGTTCCCACCGATCGTTCGGATCATCTATCAGTTGCAGCACAATGCTACCGCCGACTCGTCCATATTTAATGGCGTTGCTAATCACATTTCTAAGCACAAAAGCGAGAATTCCTTTATGTGTATCCGCCCAAAAATCCGGACTCACCGAATTTATGATCTGTAAATTGAAACGCTGGATTTCTAGCGTATAGATCCCCAATACCGCATCAATTTGATCGCGAATATTACAGTTCTCGGTATTTTCAAGTTTATCCCGGAGTTGTGACTCTGTCCATAGTAAGACCTCTTCCAACATCGTACGCGATCTAGCCACTTGTCCTTTTAGATTTAAAAAGATGAGTTTAAGCTCCTCCTTATCAACTAGAGAAATATCATCAATCGCCAACAAAATTTCGACCGATGCAAATGGCGCTCTGAGATCATGTGAGGCAATCGATAAGACTTTAGTCTTGAAACTCTCGGCAATTTTTAATTCTTCATTATAATGGTGAATACGAATTGCCTGTTCACTGAGGATACTGTTTGCGGTCGTCAATTTGAGCTGCTCGACCTTTAACAACCGATTCTTTCGGATTAAAAAGTAGATCAGTACGCCTATCAGCGTTTTACTGATGACTATTCCAACAATAAGTAAGGTAATAATAGTTTGGCTTTGCACAATTTTTAGGTAATAAATTAACAATAATGACTAATGGAATATCAAAGCTAAACAATCACATGCTAATTAAAAAATTTACCTTAAAAAAAATTACACTTACCTCGATTCTTTCTTAATTCATTAAAAAAAAAGCTAGATCAATATTGACCTAGCCTTTAAAAAAAACTATCCTCTAATAGACGTATACCTTATATACCTTTGGTCTAATGAACAATAGCTCAGTAAAATAGTTTTAAGTATTTTATTTTTGTTAATTCACCAAATAAACCAATCTATTTTTAAATCCATTTCGGCGATGCTGCACTTTCAGCAAAGATTTCCTAAATTTCCAAAGCCTGCCTAAAGTCTACTGAATATGCTCAAAATTATTTGCGTTTGGGTATGGCTGTCATCACATCCAGTGACATATCCATCGCTTTCTTGGCCCACTTTTTCAGATTGTCCAAATCAGCTGCTTTTAACGCCTTATTTCCAAAGATTACCGCATTAAGTGAATAATTTTTGGCATTCGCACAATTGCAATCTGGAATTATACTGTAGGCAGAAGCTTCTTTTGCTTTACCTACGGCGTCCTTAAGCAAAACTTTGGCATCATCCAGTGATCCAGCCTGATAGGCTTTTTTAAAGCTCATAAAGGCCATCTCGGCATAGGTAGATGCCATACCGCAGCCCGTATTTACCTTTTTGTTCTCCTGGGCCATTACCGAAAAAAACATACTCAGCAAGGTCATCGTAAAAAAATATTTCTTTTTCATGATAAGGGTATAATTATAGGGGTATATCTAACTTAAAAACGCTATTTTATCGTTACTGTTTCTTTAATATCGAAAGAGCAATGTCCATTGTTCAATCCTACCTTAGCAATGGCTGTATACGTCCCCGCTTTTGTGTAGGTATGACTCGCATCTCGTCCTGTAAAATCTTGCACCGTGCCATCACCAAAGTCCCAGCGAACCGCATTGTCCACTGTTTGCTTGCCGGTATATGTAATGTTAAAATCAATCTTTGATGCATTTGATTCTGAAGCTTTGTGATCCACATCAACTAGAATGGATTGACCGAAGCAATCCACCACGCTCTTCTCAACTTTATCACCGCAGGAAGAGACTGCTATCAGCCCCAAAAACAGTAGGCTCTTTTTTACAAGTTCCATAGAATAATCTGATTACACTTTTTTTGACAAGATAACAAGATATCCGTAACAACGTTTTCACTTTGTCCATTTTTTTTCTTGAAGAAAAATAACACATAATTCACAAAAACTTAATTATTTAAAAATACAGTACAAATAAACTTTGTTTAGTATTACAAAACTTATGTATTTTTATATAAAATGAAAAACCTAGCAACATATTACGTATTTGATCGTGCCAATACAGCGCTCTCCAAAGTGATTAAACCTATTCCACCTTTGCAGGATGGTGAAATTTTGGTCAACATACGTTATACCACACGCTGTGGCATCAGGCTCGTCGGGACAGGCATTGGTGTAATGAATATGTTTGCGTATGTATTTGCTGCTGTCGGTGAACCTTTGTTTGGCAAGCTGATCGATTACACGGGCAATACTGCCAATATATTTCTTTTCGTTGCGCTAATATGTGCGATATGTGCAACAATCATTAGTTTTGTCCAAAGCCCAAAATCAATATCAATTAAAAAACCATGATAAACCGAAAAAAATTCCTAAAAATTGGCAGCCTGGGTATTTCGGGACTTTTAGTTCCCGCCGCATTCAGCTTTGCAAAAACACATACAGACCTAGACTCTGCAGCATCTGAGAACTTGGAAGCGAGACAGCAAAACCTAAAATTCGGTATTATTGCCGACCTGCATTATGACCTTATGCATGATGGTGAACGTCGCGCTCAACTTTTTATCGATGCAATGAACCAACAACAGCCTGATTTCATTATTTCCTTAGGCGATTTCTGTCTCCCAAAATCCGCTAACAAAAAACTGATGGCTATATGGGCACAGTTTAAGGGTAAAAAACACTACGTACTGGGCAACCACGATACCGACGGCGGATTTACCAAACAGCAGGCTTTGGCTTTCTGGGATGCAACATCCCCCTATTATTCTTTTGACGATAAAGGTTTCCACTTTGTGGTGCTGGACGGCAATGAAAAAGATCCCGAAAATAAGATTGAAGGCTATCCACGTACCATTGGAAAAGAACAGCTTAGTTGGTTAAAACAGGATCTCCAACAGACAAAACTTAGAACGATTATTTTTTGCCATCAAGGGCTCGATAATACCATGGGCGGCTTAGATAATGGCATGCAGGTACGCTATTTACTTAAACAAATCAACAAGGAAGCGGGTTTCAACAAAGTCATTCTCGTTTTGACAGGACACCATCACCTCAATTATCACAATGAGATAAACGGCATACACTACGTACAGATCAATAGCTCTTCGTACTATTGGGCAGGCGAAACCTTTGAGAGCAAAGCTTTTGATGCAGCGTTCTATAAAGATCATGGTATCTTAAAACGCACATTGGTTTATCAGGATCCCATTTGGGCAACGGTATCGATTGGTAAGAAAGATATTACGATTCAGGGAACGGAAACCGTTATGGCAGGCATTCCACTCGACCAAACCGGAATTGATGTTTACAAAGACGTCTATCCCATTACGTCGAAAGTCGACTCCCGTAAACTAATGTACTGATGCAACAATCAGTGAATAGCCTGGTAAAAAATCTCCTGATCTAAAAAAAGAAGCCGCTTTCCATAACGGAAAGGCGGCTTCTTTGTACTTCTTTCTTTCGACATCTTCAAGCAGAGCAACCCTAATGATTGGGTTCTACTTTTGTTCGCTATCCGTCTGATCGAGGACTATCTGTTGAATCGGCAAAGCCATATCGATACCTTCATCAGCAAAAGCTGCATAAATTTTGGTTAATAATCCGCTCTTGACACCGCCACTATCTTTGGATATTCTGACCCAAAAATAGAGTTCGACCACCAGTGCCTGCGAGCTCACCTGCACAAATTGCACAGCAGTGCCACCTGAAGAAAGAATCTGCTCGTCCTCGTCCATTATTTTTTTAAGCTGCTGAGTTACCCGTTCAAGATCTACCCCATATTTTACCTCAAGTCGAATACTGAGACGTTTTTTGGCACCACCCTGGCTCCAGTTCATCACATGTGCATTGAGCAGATCTCCATTCGGCATAATCAGATCGGCCCCCTCAGCTGTCGCAATAACACTGCTGCGAAATCCGATAGATTTCACTTTTCCCGATCGCCCACCGATCTCAATTAGATCATCAACATTCACAGGCTTTTCAAAGGCAATGATCAAACCACTCACAAGATTGTTGACAAGCGTCTGTAAGCCGAAACCTATTCCTACACCCAATGCCCCTACGATAATTCCGATCTGCTGAACCGGAATCCCCAGCGCAGAAAAGGCCAGAAAAAATCCAATCACGATAATCGTGATCCGAACGAGCAAAATCCAACTTCCCAGTCTAAATTTATGCTGAGCCGCACCTTCCTTTTTCTCCCATTGGGAGTCCGCAGCAAAATAAGAAACGATCTTCGAAAGCACCGTTGCACAGACCATAATTAATAGAAACACCGCGAGGTTATTGACAGAAAACTGATAGTTACCCAAACGGTGTTCGGTTTCCAAAAAGTCTCTCAATGGATCTGCAAGGAACCTGAATTCGTAGAAATTTCGGCCAAAGAGCACAAACCATCCAACAATCAATACCGCATAGAAAAAAACCGGGGCTCTTTTGCCCACCCTATTATAATTGATATAAAATAATCTTCTTTCCTGCTTCTGATAGACCGAAGAAGCCAATTGCAATCCTTCATTGACCAATCGAATCACCCACAAAAACAAAATAAAAACCACAGCATTTGTCAATCCCGCCACCAAAAGCACTTTACTAAGGTTGAAACGCCCAAAAAGGTTCATTATAATGGACCCAAATTCCAGGAAAACCATAAATGCAATTGGAAAAAGTATCCAGCGTTCTTTGATCTCGTCGCGACGTTTCTTATTCAAGAGCGCCAGCAGACCGACCAGGCAGGAAAGGCTAGCAATGACAAGAATCAACCAACGTTCCGATCGTGAAGGTTGAAGCACGAGGTTATCTAATCCGGCTAAAATAAAAAGGGTCAGAATGGAAAGCCATATCGCCATCCAATACCCTGTTATTGCCGGTCGAAAAACGAGGGATAAAAAGACCGAGGCAACAGTCAATATGGTGATGGTAAACACAAAAGGTGGCGCGGGAAATATAAATTGCATGACGCACAATCCGATGATTAACCCACTCAGAAGCGGCCGGTGCAGCAACAGACTTGACTGAACCATATTTTTATCGTTGATCCTCCTGCGCAATACATAAACATAGGAAACGACGACCAGGGTTGCCAGAAAAAAGAAAAGCAGTTTTCCCAGATGCGCTCTCAAATAATAGAAATAGAGCCATTTTGCTTTCACGAATGAGAAGAAGAGGATTTCATTCATCGGTCGCTCAAACTTACTTGGGACCCAAATATTGACAAAGTTGCGAGCTATCGTTCGGTCAGAGAGCCTGTTCTGATAGTAGAGCACCTCCTCCATATCCGATTCCAGCCGTGCCAGCTCGATATTAATTTTATTCTGCAGTTCGTGGACACTGTTGATCCGCTCTGCCAAATTCAGCGTAATGGGTGAAATCTCCCTTGCAATCACCCGAATCCTGTCCATATACCGGGCAAGATTAGTGGAATCCTTGGAGATGACAAAAAGTGCGGGGTCATTGCTCAAAGAGTCGAGATCCAACTGATAATTTGTGAGCCTATCCTGATAACGGTCCATATCGCGTTTTAAACTCCTTACCTCTATGGAAAGTGCGTTCAAAATGTTGAAGGTCACTGTAAGATTGCGCGATGATTGGGCAGACCCCTTGTTTTCGAAAACACCATCTTTTGCAATATCGTGTAAGATGATCAGCTCCTTCAGCCCCTGGTCCACGCTCAACGAATCGAAACCTTTGTGCAGAAAGGAACGCGATTGGCTCGCCAATAACTTAATATCCTCCAATACCCGATTTTGGCGGATTGCAGCACGGTCCATTTCCAAATCCCGGATACTCCTTTTAGCCGATTCTTTAAAAAATCGTTCCGTCTTGGCGACAAATCCCTGTTGAAGAGAATCTTGCGGATTACCAAATAGCACCTTTGAAAACAGTATGATGAAGAAACACGCTAAAAATTTCCTACTCATTGCCCTTGAAGTTTATTTTTTTCCTTTAGGTATTTAAATTGTACTACGAACACCTAAATGTACATATATTGCTTTAATATTGTTTCATTATCCTTCATTTAACAGCAAGATATTTTATATTTCCCCTTCTTTCAATTCGATCTTTCACAAAGCCAAAGCCGCTTCGGTCAAAACGCGATCAGTAGCCTAAAAACACGTCCAGGATCATTCAACCATGATTCCAAGGCCAATTGTGCATCTTCCACCCGATAAATAGCCGTTATCAGTTCTTCGATCGGGCAGGTTTTCATTTTCAAGTAATTCATTACCGCAGCAAAATCCTTTGCCGTGGCATTGCGCGACCCTCTGATATCAAGTTCCTTTTTGACAAAAAATTGTGTATCAAAAGGAATCGCTTCCTTTGCATACCCGATATACAGCACTCTGCCTGTATATGCAGCGGCAGCAATGGCCGCCAGGTATGTTTCCTTTCGGCCAACGGCTTCGATAACAACATCAGCTCCCATGGACTGAGTCAACACATCCAACCTCGCATGCAGATCTTCCGTAGCGCTATTAATCGCATACTTTGCACCTAGTTTTTTCGCTAGTTCGAGCTTTTCAGTACTCACATCGACAGCAATGACTGTTGCTCCCCGTAATGCTGACCGAATGATTGCCCCCACGCCAATCATACCACATCCAAATACCAATACAATATCGCTATCTGTTACCGATGCTCGGTCAACGGCGTGGAAGCCCACACTCATAGGTTCCACAAGAGCCAATTCTTTGGATGTAAGTTGTCCCCCAACGATGATCTTTTCAACAGGTAAGACAAGATATTCGGTCATGGCACCATCGCGCTGTACCCCCATAGTCTCGTTGTAACGGCAAGCGTTGGGCCTATTATTTTTACATGCGGTACAAGCACCACAGTTGGAATACGGGTTTACTGTAACTTTTGTACCAACCTTAAGATCAGTTGTCACTTTAGTCCCCAATTCCACGACCGTTGCCCCAATTTCATGCCCTGGTATGACCGGCAAATTGACCAATGGATTCACCCCCCGAAAGGTATTCAGATCCGAACCGCAGAATCCAACATAGTCTACCTTTAAGAGGACATGTCCCTCCTTAACAGTCGGTTGCGGAATATCCATGATTTCCACACGTCCCTCTTTCACTATTTTTATTGCTTTCATTTATAAATGGCATCAAGATTTAAATAACAATTGCGTTGATTATGCAAAGTTCATATCGGAATTGATAAGATTTCCTGTTTTGGAATCTTTACTATTATCGTATAGTCAAAAATAATTATATAGAACGGATAAAGGAACTCCATTAGCGACAAAAACTAACACGATATCGATCCATCCCATTATATATCGCAAAACATCTCTTTCAAAAATTCCAAATAAGGGAAGGTTATTAACGATCAGATAAATTGCTTGATGCTAAAAAAAATGCTCAGAGAAGTTAAGCTACTAGTAAGGCTGTTATGAAACCATAACCTTCACAAAAAACAAAACGCTCGGAATAATTCCACAAAAAACATACAACGATCTCTTAGATATGCGTTGATTGCGCAAAAAAAACACATTATCGACAACTGTACGTAAAATGTGTTGTTTTTTTTTAGAGAAAACGAGTATTATTGTATCTGAGATTTATGGTATCTAACTATTTTTCTGTTTCGCATAATGATAAATAACGAAAAGAATAAACTCGATTTTACACTATTGAATATTGGCTATGCGGAACATCTGGCGGATTGGAACTTTCAAAATATCAAGAGTCCTTTTGCAAGAATACATTATGTATTTGAAGGTGAGGCATCTATTATTTTAAAGGATGAAATCATTAAACTTCGACCTGGCCATCTCTATCTTACACCAGCCTACACCCATCATAGCTATGCCTGTTCAGCTAAACTCTCGCTCTATTACATCCATATTTATGAAAATCCCGAAATAAGGTCAAGTATTTTTGATCGTTACACTTTTCCAAAGGAGATCAAATCTGATCAGCTATTGGAGACAGTCATCCAGCATCTCTATGCCTCAAATCCAGGTCGTGAGTTAAAAATTTACGATCCAAAGGGCTACGATAATTCATCAGAATTAATGAAAAACATGGCACTTCAAACGGCTTCGCCTTTCGCCAGAGCTTCCGAAAACCAAGCGATCATTCATTTGTTGATGAGCCGATTTCTAGCAGAAGCGACCAACAAAATACCACAAGTAGAAAAACGACTTCTGCGTGTGCTCGATTACATAGACGAAAATATCCATCATACGATTTCAATCGAGCAACTTGCCAATCTGATTTTTATCTCCAAAGATCATCTGATCCGACTTTTCAAAAAACACATGAATGCCACACCGGTACATTACATCAATCAAAAAAAAATAGAAAAAGCACAGTTGATGATGTTAATCGATGAAGACAATATCCAACAGCTGTGCTTTAAATTGGGTTTTGAAAATATATCTTATTTCAACAGACTCTTTAAAAAAATAACGGGCGAAACACCTACGATTTATAAACGTCGAATAAGCAGATAAAGCAACCCATTATGAATAAGATCTTAAAGACATTGCTTTCGTTGCTAATTATGATGACCCATCGGTAACTTAATTTTCTTTAACTCCTCTAAATTATGTATCGGTCGCTCCAGCTCGTAAGGAATCGGCTGACGCGAAAAACACTGAAAGTACTGCAGACAAGCATCTTTCCACCAAACTGCATCTCTAGCCTGGATTCTCAGTTTAGCTTGAACAGCCAAAAAACGTGGTCGATCAATATATTTTTCCATACGATCCCAAACTTTTTGAAACTCCCTTACTTCTTGGACACCGTGGTCATAACGGAAACATAATTCAGTCCACAGCGTATTGCCGCTATTCATTCGATAATTCCAGGAAACATGATGAAACCACAATAAAAGATTTTCAGGACAAGTGGATATATTCCCATAAATTTTGTCCAATGGTGGATTATATTGTGTAACAGCACGACTTCCATTAACCGTTCGGTCAAAGCCCAATCCCAAAGTATCCGCATTATGGTAATACCAAGGCATCCAGTCTGCACGTCCCCCCGGGATATCTCCCCAAGGTTCTGGGCCGTAATGATGCTCAAAAGCAAAAAGGTGATGCAGGCCTAAAGGCATCATATAATCAACTGCTGCCTCCCGTGATTCAAGCATCAGCTTCTTTATAGGTTCTACAAACTCCTCGACTCCGGTAAAAGTCATACGTATCCACTCATCCGCTATCTGAACCGACGACAGGTTATTGTTCCAAGCCAAACGACCAAAGGCATACCAGTTAGCTTGAGCAAAATGATGCCCCGTCCAGTTGGTATCTAAACCAATATTGGCGACAGCAGCGATTGCAGTTTTACGTCCCAAATGCCCCCTAGTGTCGATCAATTTTGACACCGTCCGCCCTTTTCCATTGGCATAGGTATCACTATCCAATACTTCCTTAAACAAAGGGGCCAAATAGACCAAATGATTAGAAAAGCCTAGATATTCCTGTGTCAATTGAAATTCGAGCATCTTTGCTGTATTTGGCATCGCGCCCAACAATGGATTAAATGGCTCTCGGGGCTGAAAATCTATAGGCCCATTTTTTACTTGAAGAATAACATTGTCCCGAAACTGGCCATCAAGGGGAACAAACTCTTGATAAGCCTGTTTGGCACGGTCATCTTTGGTCGGATGATAGACAAAAGCCCGCCAAAACACTATACCACCATAAGGACTTAGCGCATCAGCAAGCATATTTGCCCCATCCGCATGGGTTCTTCCATAATCTTGCGGTCCTGGTTGTCCTTCAGAATTTGCTTTGACCAAAAATCCACCGAAATCCGGAATTAATGCATAAATTTCTTTGACTTTGGATTTCCACCAGCGCTCAACCTCCTGATTTAAGGGATCTGAATTGCTTAAACCGCCTATGTTTTGGGGTGAGGAAAAATTGATTGACACATATACTTTAATACCATATTTACGAAAGACATCCGCCAATGCTTTAACCTTTATCAGATAATCCGTCTTCAACAGATCCGACGAAGCATTCACGTTATTCAATACCGTCGCATTAATTCCTATTGAAGCATTGGCTCGTCCATATTGTTCATATCGGGGTGAAAGTTTATTCGGCAACTCCTCCCAGTTCCATAATGAATGCCCGGCATAGCCGCGTTCTATTGTCCCGTCGAGATTATCCCAGTGGTTTAATACCCTGATATCATAGGCAGGTATTTCAACCAATCCCGAGCGGGGTATCCCTGCTCCCGTTTCCTGAAGACGTAATAAATGATAAACAGCATATAATATACCCACAGATTGGCCGGCAATCACATAAACCTGATTTTCGTGTTGGCTTATCTGATAGCCATCTTTTAAATCCTTTCGGCTAGGATCTAATTTTAAGATGACATCCCCTCCCTCCCAGTAACATTCCAGTTCCTGTTTTGCCAATGCCAATGTTACATCGGTTGATTTTCTTTTTATAACCTGGATGGTGCCTACAGGTTTCTCCTGTTTTGAAAACCGCAGCCACAATTGACTGCCATCCTCCGACCATAAAGTAGTGGGGATACTACAAAGCAATATCAACAATAAGAAATGGAAATACATGGTATACCTCATCCGTGAAAAAACAAATACATCTTTTAAGAAGACAATCCATCGATTGGCTTAATATGACCATTCTCATCATACGTCAACTCAATAACTTTCATGCTTCTGAGCCAGGTCTTTCCTCCAGATGGAACCGAGTCGTGATAAAATAGGTACCACTTGCCCTTGAATTCCACGATGCTGTGGTGTGTGGTCCAACCAACAACAGGCGATAAGATCACCCCTTGATAAGTAAATGGTCCATAAGGATTGTCTCCGATGGCATAACAAATCAAATGGCTGTCGCCTGTAGAATAGGAAAAATAATACTTACCTTGATATTTATGCATCCAGGAAGCTTCAAAAAATCGCTTTTCCGTATCCCCATGCTTTAATGGTTTGCCCTCTTTATCTAAAATAACAAGATCCCGCGGCTGTTCCGAAAACTCCAGCATATCAGCAGACATCTTGACAACCTTTGGCGACAATGCAGTTTCATCAGATTTCGGCAATTCATTGGGCGAAACAATCTTATTATTCCGATAAAATTGAAGCTGTCCACCCCATATACCACCAAAATATAAAAAATAGGAACCATCTGTATCTTTAAAAGCACATGGATCAATACTGTAGCTTCCCTTAATTGGATTATCCTGCGGCACAAATGGTCCATAGGGTTGGTCTGCCATAGCGACACCCAGTCTAAAAATATCGTTTTTGTCTTTCATGGAGAAATACATATAGTACTTCCCATCTTTCTCGGCTACATCGGAATCCCAAAGCTGACGACCGGCCCAGGGAATGTTTTTTACATCCAATACCTTTCCATGATCAACAACCTCCGCATTGATATCTTCTAGGGAAAATACATGGTAATCCTGCATATCAAAATGGTCGCCGTTATCATTTTCGGGGATGCCGCTTTCCCTATCGTGAGAGGGATAAATATAAATTTTGTTTTCAAAAACATGTGCTGAAGGATCAGCCATGTAATCTCCGGGATATAAATACTTACTTTTGTTCATTTTTCTTATTTCTTTTTTTTTTGAGTCAACGCAATAATATCCTTTACAAAAGGTTTGGGCTGATAATTCCGGTCAAATAACAACGGATAGTCTGTACGTCCCGGAATAGGCCAGCCATTCTTCCATGAGTCTCCATCGCCAACACCCCACAATGTCACACGTGATATTTTATCCCGATGTTTGAGATATAAATTAAAAAACGCTACATATCTCGCTCCCAACTCATTCATTTTCGCTGCAGGAAGTCCTTTTTCGTACGGATTCATCGCTTTACTGTAGGCATGACGCTCCCCTATTTCCGCTCCCATATTGGGACGTACATGCGGTAGGACCGAAATATCCATTTCCGTCACCATTACCTTCGCACCAAGCCCCGCAAATCCGAGTATGGTTTTTTCGACTTCATCGACCGATGGATTGTCCAATGCATTATGTTCCTGCATACCAATTCCAGTGACCTGCCCACCGGCAGCCTTTACCTGTTGCACCATGCGCATAATACCCTTTCTTTTTTCGGGGATAGCAGTTGAATAATCGTTATAATATAATTCTGCATTTGGATCTGCCTCATGCGCAAATTTGAAGGCCAATTCAATGAATTGCGGCCCGATGATCTGGTAGAATTTGCTTTTACGCCATTCTCCATTATCCAATATGGCCTCATTCACCACATCCCAACCAAATACCCTTCCTTTATAACGGGAAACAACGGTTTGTATATGCTTCTGCATGCGTTCGATAAGTACCTCTCGGGTGACCTCTTTCCCATTTTTATCGACAAAAAACCAAGCTGGTGTCTGCGAATGCCAAATCAGCGTATGACCGATAATTTGCATTTTATTTTTTTCTCCAAATGCGACAAAGCGGTCCGCATCTTTAAAATCGAACTCACCTTCCCTTGGTTGCAAAAACATACTTTTCATACAATTTTCGGCAACTATGGAGTTGAACTGCGTTTTGACCACCGCGACCGCTGCCTGATCGCGCTCCCATATCTGATCAAGGTTTAATGCTGTTCCTATAAAAAATTTACCCTCAAATGCATCTTTCAAGGTCAATGAATCAGGAGCCCGCTTCAGGTTCTGCAAAGTGGCTGAAGCAGCAGGACCAAATAGTAAGGCTGCTACTGCCACAACAATAGTTTTTAACATCTTCATGGTTTATTTTTGATTAATAAGTATGTCTTGATTCTATATCTTGGTTGATTTTGTCGATCGTTATATCATCCAGTTCGTATTTGGAGATAACATACATCGCGAGCACCAAAAGAACGGCAGGAATAACAGCCACCAACCATAGAATTCCCTTTTCAGCCAATGCAGATTGTCTTACGGCATTATCTTTATCAAATTCAACATAAGTCAGTACCAATCCAGGGACGACACCTCCCAATGCCATTCCAGCCTTATAAAAAATACCTGTCAGTGCATTGACAATACCCGAAATACGCTTACCGGTTTTATATTCACCATAAGATATGACCTCAGGCACAAGAGCCCACATATACCCCGTAGCGACGATTACACCCGTTGACTTGATAAACTGAGCAGCCAATACCAGTCCAATATTACTCTTGAGTGTCTCGTTGGATGAAATTATGTACAACATGAGCATTCCAAGGATAGCGACACTCAGAAAAACATAGAACATTTGCTTCTTTCCTATTGTACGTTTGATAGCCGGCACCAATGGCATAAAAATAAAAGCAGGCAGGGAGCCCAGAGCCATAAAATAAGGCAGCATATCCGGAGCATGTACATTATAGATCATGTAGTAGGATCCTGCCGAATTACCGATGGCCATCATCGCAAATGCTGTAATGAAAAAAAAGGCCAAAATACGCAAAGGCCTATTGTGCTTAAATTCTCGCCATAGATCAGATACGCGTACATTATCAGTATCCTTTTCATCCATAATAACCCGTTCTTTTGTTTGTGAGAAACAAAAAATCAGAAGCGCCAATCCGACTAAAGCATAGATCAGCATCGTTGTAAACCAGGCTTCGGCCGAATCTTTTGAGTTTATCTTTCCATCCGGAGCGAGATACTGTACAACCAGCGGTACACCATATCCAACAGCCAGCCCGCCCACGTTCGCCATAAACATGCGCGTCGATGTTAGTTTTGTCACCTCGTCCGTATCCCTCGTCAAGGAAGCATTTAAAGCACCATAGGGAACATTCACTAAAGTATAAAGCATTGAAAGGCCAACATATGTAATATAAGCGTAGGCCAAAGAACCCGAAAAGCCATTCCAAAAACACAGGATTGCAAACCCTGTCAATGGAATTCCTCCCAGCACCAAATAGGATCTGTACTTTCCCATCCGGGGATTTCTCTTATCGACAAATGCACCTACAATGGGATCCCACAGCACATCCACAATTCGGACAATGAGAAACATGACTCCTGCCGAAGCAGCAGAAATTCCATAAACATTGGTATAAAAAATCAGGAGGTACATCGAAACAGTCTGGTAAATAAGATTCTGTGCAAGATCACCAGCGCCAAACCCCACCCGTTGTTTCATTGAAAGTTTGTAAAAACCTTTAATAGGCTTTACCTCTGTTATACTTTGATCCATATAATTGGTTATTCGATTAGTTGAATTACAAGGGTAAAACTACAAGTAGCTTTCTACCGGGAACCAATACAAATGTTTTATATTCCAATAAAAATGTTTAAAAAAGGCTGTCCATTTTCATTGGACAGCCTTTTTCCACATGTTTGTAAAACCGCTTACCGGCTAACGGTTCAATTCTTTACATACTTTACAAGATAGCTTTTGGTTTGTCCTTTGTAAACACAATCGACCTGTGCGTAACCAGTCACCGAGCTGCCTTGTTTAACTTTGATTTCAACTTCAGGGTTATTTGCCATAGCCTTCACCACAGGAATCTTCTTGTCGTTGGTTTCCATTGGAAAAGTAACTTCATAATGGTTGTAACCAACGATGCCGTTCTCATCGGTAGATCGCACAGGAATCGAAGGCAACATTAGTTTTTTTCCATTCACTGTAATCGTAACCGAAGGCGGTACCGGACGTTCAATTTTTTTGTCTTTCGAACTAAATCCCAATCCTATAAAATCAAAAAGTGGCTTGCCCTCTTCACCCTCAGCGACCAGAAACAAGGCATGTTTGCCATCCAAGTGATCAACATAGTTAGAAACATCGACCGTAAATTGCTTTACTGTTGTCGCCGTATTTGCGGGAACTGTTATTTGAGCAATACGCTTTCCTTTCCAGGTTTCATTATCCCAAGGGCCATCCAGCCACACATTTACCTTAAATGAAGCTTGTGTTTTTGGTGTAATAAACAGATCGAAGGTCGTACGATTTCCTTTTTTTGTTCCCTCAAACGCCTTTAATCCAAATTTATCCTGTTTCAGGCCACCAAAACCAAAATATTTAAAACCTGCGATAGTTCCATTTTTCATATTTGTCACAGGCATATGGTTATCCCATACGTCCCATGAATCCTGTTGTAAACTGATATCTGAAAGATAACAGGCATATCCAGCCGAGTAATACCGATAGGGGTCTAATCCATAGAAATGGAATCCTTCCGATGTCACCTCTGCACCTTTATATTCTTTTCCCTGCTTATCTTTGATGGTTAAATTTTCTTGAAATGGGTCAAAAGCTCGGATAGCAACCATCCCACCATCTTTTACGCTTTTTTCATCCCACGAAACTCTGATAGGTTCGACTACCGCTTGACGTGCAAAGCCAAATCCGCGTGGCGGTCTATGGTAAAATACGTACCATTGTCCATTGATCAGTTCGATACTGCCATGGGTATTATGCCCCGCATTGCTGGTTTCGATAGCCGATCCGTCTTTATTTAATACTGGAGCACGCGAATCGACCAAAACACCACCACTCTTCCAAGGCCCCAATGGCGAATCTGCCACCGCGTACCGCAAGGTTGAATTTGAGCTCCCTACCCCATATTCAGGACCTGAATACCCACTGTATACCGAAACATATTTGTTGCCGACTTTACGAATTGATGAAGCTTCAAAAAAATTAAAAGTTCCTAAATCCTCGCCCTCAAAAATATTAGGATAGGCGGTACCTTTTGGATCACGCAATTCACCATATCGTGCACTTGCTGGCAATAGATAATTAATAATTTCGGTACCCGGTCGTAGCGAATACATCGTTTTCTGATCTAACTGTGCCGCCATCGAGCGTTGAAAACCCCAAAAACCGTATGCCCGGAATCCAATTTCATAATCAGGATCTTTGGGATCCGTCACATATTCAATGTAAATGGCCGGATCAAACCCTAAGATACTTCCAGGCAAAGTACGCTTACCGTCTTCCGTGAGGTTTATAGGTTTAAAGGGGCCATTCGGTCGATCGCCTTTGACTACCATTGCTTCACGTTTATCGCCTCTGCTGTGCGGAAACAAGTAGTATTCTTTTTTTCCATCTTTACGTTTGACCTCTACAAGATCTGGGGCATACATTACATCCCATTTTCCATCAATCGGATAGCTAAAAATAGCACCCTCGTCTCGCCAGCTCGTTAAGTTTTCAATCGGCGCTGACCACATCCGAATGTCAGGCCCACAATAACTCGTAAAACGTAAATCATGGGAACCAATGATATATGCGCGATATTTTCCTGGCTGGTCAGGATCTTCAAAAACACGGGGTTCACCATCAGGGAGATGCTCCCAAAGTGGTAGGTATGGATTACCTATAGACTGGTGCACAAACCCCTTACTGAGATCCTTCACCATATTTTGCTGCTGCCCCAACGCCCGTGTTGTTGATAAAATTCCCGTAACGGATAATAACAATACCATTGTCCGTTTTTTTAAGACAATATTTAGTCCCTTCATAAATTGATTATATTAATTACTTAAATTGCTGAATTATATTTTATACTATTCAATTGATTTTTTTGCTTCGAACTACTCATGCTACCAATTATCGGTACGAAATGGCACAGCTAGCATTCCTTCCTTGTTGACTAGATTTGCATCTTCGGGATTATTGCTCCATGCATAGCGGACTGCCTGTGGATTGCTGATCTTTGGATGACTCAATACAACCTCATTCCCACGTATAATTGCATTCGCCCATACAAATTTTCGGTCTGAACCTGCAATCGCAAAATGTTGCAATTTTTTACCATGACCGATAGCCAGTCCCTTTCCAATTTCGTTGAATGAAACGACAACTTGATTTCCATCGGTCCGCATATGTTTAAACCGTGGGCCGGAAGCGACTACTTGTTCGCCATACAACATCTTAAGCGCGCATAGAAATAATCGCTTTGCCATATCCTTCTTATTTAGCGGATGTATATCGTTCCACTCACCAAGATCATAAGTCACGGCGAGCGCTGTTAAAGGAACCTCTTTGCTAACCTCAAATTGAGCCTCCCTGATCCTTGCCCAGTTAGACTCCGCCGGTACCGTATCTTTGGCCATAAAGTTGGGCAGCTGCACCATCAAAAAAGGAAGCTGAGGCTGACCAAATTGCGCGCGCCAATTACTGATCAAACTAGTAAGATAGCTTTGATAATAGGATGGATCACCCGCATTTGCTTCCCCTTGATACCAGAGAACACCTTTTATTCCATAGCCGCGCAATGGATAGATCATTCCGTTATACAGGCCTGAACCAACCTGCCCCAAATGCCGCAGGCGACTTTTATACTTTTCAACTTCTTCCTGGTCGATCTCAATTTGCCAACGCCATTCGCCTGCAAGATCAATACATACATCGTCCAATCTAATCTTATAGGATTTATCGGGTGTAAATCCGCCATCCCCTCCATCCGATCGCAGGCGCACGGTTAAATTATTTCTTCCTGCATGAAGTATCCCTGCAGGAATATCGTAAATCCGTGGCGGGTAACGGTAGGCAGTAGAACCTACAAAATGACCATTGACATACACCGAATCGCTATCGATCAGAGTCCCCAAATACAACTTGGCATGCCGCCCTTCTTTAGCTTCCGGAACAGTGAAATTCTTACGGTAATAACGTACCCCTTTAGTAGTTCGCTGCGCTTTTTTCCAGTATTCAGGCACCAGCACCGTTGGCCAATCCGAATCGTTATATTCTTCTTCCGTCCAATAATCTGCTCCCAGATCTCTTTCGGCCAACCGAAGGCTATCGACAGCATGTTGATCTAGCAACAATTCAGGAAACTTTTTCAGATATTTCTGATCAATCCAGCGCTCTATTCCTGATCCGCCGAGACTAGATACGATCATTCCGACAGGAATACCATTATGCCGATAGGACTCCATAGCATAAAAATAGGCCAATGCCGTCCAATTCATAACATCAGAGGCGATTCCCGAATGCCATCGTTCACCAGAAGGTATATCTTCCTGTCTACCCACTATACTATTTTGTGTCGGCACCTTGAAATAACGGATCATATGATTATTCGATTCATTTATTTCAGGAAAACGTTCGACAAGCCGCTTAATCGGTGTCTCCATGTTGGACTGGCCCGAACAGAGCCAGACATCGCCAATTAACACATCCCGAATAACAATGTCATTGATCTCCATGAGATAAGGACCACCGTAATGCTGTGGCGGGATATGCACAGACCACTTACCATCCCTCCCTGCTTCTGTATAATAGTATGCACCTCTAAAACGAAGAGTAATCTTTTCGCCTTTCGCTGCCCATCCCCAAATATTGAGATCGATATCCCGCTGTAGAACCATCTGGTCCCCCAGGACTGCTGGCAACCGTACACTGGCAGCACATGGTAGTAGTCCGAGAAGCCAAACAGTAACCAGCGTTAGACGACTAAAAAAAGATGAAAACCAAAAGAAATTTTCTATTCTAAAAAACATATTCTACCACATTACCTTCCAAATTTCCAACAATCGAAAAACAGAATATTCGACGGAGCCTTGCCTTTAAAAACAAAGTATAAATCGTGTATTCCTTTCACTTTATCGGCTAGTACGGTCTCCACTGTAGTCCACCGGTCATCGCCCCCTGTCATAGGAACTTGTATGGTAGCTAATAAAGCCCCGTCGATCGCTCCCGAACGAACCTCCATGCTGACTCCACCGTTATGTGTTGTTCCCACCCGTGCAAAAAAAGTGCGGGCACCTTTCTCACCAAAGTCAACATTTTTCACACAGGTATAAGCTCCATCTTTCCTTGCCTTTATAAAAACACCTACTTTTTCACGCTGATAGGATTTAACATGCTCGGACCAAGCAATCATTTCGGCCTGATGAAGTTCGTAAGGGTTTACGTTTGCTAGCCCCTGAGTAATTCCTGCAGTCATTTTCATCGGCGGGATACTGCCGTCTGGATTAAAGTTTAATTCCTGAACAGCAACAGAGCGCGTGAAACCTCCCCCACCGGGTAAAGCTCCATTGTGATAAAAGAAATAAGTCTTCCCTTTAAAATCGACAACACCAGGATGGTTTGTAAATGCTTTTCCTTCGGCTGACATAACTACACCACCATACTTCCAGGGTCCTTCGGCTTTTTTGCTGGTCGAATACCCAATAAATTCAGGTAAAGGGCCTCCCGGCCAAAAAAGATAATACAAGCTGTTTCTTTTGTACAACCAGGGACCTTCCTCGTAGGTTGTAGGTCGTTTCGGATCTCCCGCTCTTTTTCCAAATGATGCTGCTGTCATCGGAACCTCAACGATATCACCCGCATAAGAGATCATATCTTCATTCAGCCTGACATATTTCAGCTGAGGATTCCCCCAGTACATATGTGCCTCACCATCGTCATCAATAAACACAGTCGGATCGATATCGCCCCATTCACTCTGTAGTAATGGTTTTCCCAAGGGATCATGAAAAGGTCCCAACGGACTATCAGCAACTGCAACACCGATCGCACCACGATTGTTGAGTTTAGAAATAACAGGCACATATAGATAAAATTTACCATTCTTTTCAACACATTGCGCCGCCCAAGCATCCCCTTTTGCCCATTCAAAATCTGTATAAGAGAGAATCGCACCATGGTCGGTCCAGTTCACCATGTCATTGGTTGAATACACCCGCCAATTGTTCATATTAAACCAGGTGGATTCTTCTTCATCCTGCGTGGTATAAAGATAAAGACGGTTATTATACACTAATGGTGCCGGATCCGCCGTATAGGATGTCTGTACGATCGGATTTTGTGCTTTTAACGTATTTATTGAAGGCAAAAACAGGAATTGGAATCCAAACAGAAATAACGTAAAAAATTGTTTTCTCATATCATCTTAATTTATGGTTAAATGGAAGTAATCAAAATCTACGTAGCCACCAGCCTCTTTACTCGCATAGTTAAAAAGTCCGAACCGATACCCCATAAAATGAGGGATGGTGTAACTCATTTTTAGCACGTTACCTATCATCTTCCAATGGTGTCCATCGGTACTATAAAAAAATTGGGCCGTATCTTTTTTGTTTGAAAAATCGCAGTTTGCTTTAAGAAATATACGCTGCTGTTTGAGATTGATCTTCGCTAGTTCTTGTGGCGCCCCCGTCATCGCATTAATCATTACCAACGATTTTGTATTTCCTTCCATCCGGACGCCTACTAAACCATAGTTTTTTTGCAATAGCGATATTCCTGCAAAATCACCATCTTTCATGTTAGAAACCTCTACAGCAATAGCGGCGCTGCAGCTCGGGCCGATGGTGCGTTGCGTCAATGTATTCTTAGCTGAAAGAAAGTCATCAGTAAGGTCGCCGGTTCGCAGTCTTAAAAAGCCACTGCGTTCGGTCACTGACCAAAGATCAACAACTGGGTTATGGTTCCATTGCCATGCCAGGGGAAGGGCGGCTTGTCCGGCTTTCCGGTCAAAATCATCCGAGTCAACAATTCCGGGGCTTAAGCTTTTATTTGCGGGAAGATCCAATGTGGCCGGGACTTTTCCGTCAATACCAAGCACTGGCCATCCATCTTCCCATTTGACAGGAACCAAAAACGGAATTCGGCCTACAGCACCATAATCCTGAAAAAGATAAGCATACCATTTTCCGTTCGGCATATCAATGAGACCTCCCTGTGCCACACCCTGATCCTGCAAAACCACTTTCCCCTCATACGGACCTTCCAATTGGCTCGCCCGATGTACAATCACCGTGCGCATTCCTCCCGCTGGCCATGAAATATTAAAAAGATAATACATACCATTGATCTTAAACATTTGGGATCCTTCAGCAGGTAAACCGGCTTTGCCTTCTTTAGGCTTGGCGGGTAAAGAGGCATCGTCTATCAATACGCGTTGTGTTCCTGCTTTAACACCTGAAAAATCAGGCAATAATTCAGCAATATAGATACGTCCCCCACCCCAGATCATATATATTTTCCCCCCGTCAAAGAATAAGCTATGATCGTGCATCATCGGCTGAAATTCTTTCGAAACCCAGGGGCCATGTTCAATATCTGCTGTGTGGTAGACATGCGTTTTTCCTGTATTGGCCGAAAATGTACTGACATAGTACCGCCCATCATGAAAGCGCAAACTGCTTGCCCAGGAGCCGTGCCCATACGCATTTTTATGGTTTGACAGATTGAGTTCATCCTGATCGCCAAGACGATCGTACGCATAATTAATCAACGTCCAATTGACCAGGTCTTTGGACTTCATAATCGGGACACCGGGGTTCATGTGCATGGTCGTACTGCTCATATAATAGGTATCACCGACGCGTATCATGGACATATCGGGCACGTCAGCAAAGATGATTGGATTATGGGCTTGCTGCGCCAATGCTCCCAAAAACGGGATCATTAAGGAGAAGACAAAAGCGCCGATTTTCATTCTTAACATATTGACAGGATTCATTAGTCGCATTAATTTAGTAAGCCTTAAAAGTATAATGTTTTCCAGGCAAGGTTTGTACATCGTATTCATAATAGCTTGGTAATTCAATTCCTTTCAGCTGTGAATCTGCAGATTGAATACTTACTGGTGTTATTACAGGAGCTAAAAGGGTATTAGTCTGATCGCCTTTTGCGATTTGAAGTTCAGATCCTTTCAATGGCGAAGCTGTCCGTAGCCGCAAATTACCGCCTAAAGGTGAAAAGACCATTACCTCCTTTATCTTCCCTTTTTTCCATTGCATTTCAATTTCAAATCCACCGCGCGCCTTGATACCCTTTACCCAACCCTCTTTCCATTGATCGGGAATCGCTGGCAGCAGATGCACAGCGCCATCGTGGCTTTGGACCAGCATCTCCGCAATACCCGCTGTTAAGCCAAAATTACCGTCAATCTGAAATGGAGGATGTGCCGTAAAAAGATTTGGATAGGTACGTCCATCGGGATGGTTTTCATCGGAAATGCTCAGCATTTTCTTTATAATTTCGTAGGCATGGTTTCCATCCAATAAACGGGCCCATAAATTTATTTTCCATCCAATTGACCATCCCGTCGCAAAATCACCTCGATATATCAATGAATTACGTGCAGCCTCAAACAATTTAGGCGTGCGGAACGGTGAAATTTGACTACCTGGAAACAATCCGTATAAATGGGATACATGCCGGTGTTGATTTTGAGGATCATCCACATCTTCCAGCCATTCTTGTAACTGATTAAATCGACCGATATGCATTGGTGGAATCCGCCGTGCCGTTGCCAGCAATGTATCCCTATACATTGCATCAACATCGAGCGCTTCTGCCGCCAAAGCGGTACGGGTAAGCATGTCGTAGCATAGTTGATTATCCATGGTCACGCCTGCCGCAAGTGGCCCTTGCTCGGGCGAAATTGAGGGACTCAGGACGAGCCATTTTTCAGCTGGATAACCACGATGCACGACAAGCGCAGACAAAAGAAAGTCGCAAGCTCCCTTCATAACCGGGTAAAGTTGCCTCAAAAACTCTTTATCTCCCGTAAAAAGATAATGCTCCCAAAGATGTTGGGACAACCACAGCCCCCCACTTGGCCACATTCCGGCAGCCGCAAAATCAATCGGACTCGTCACGCGCCAGATATCGGTATTGTGATGGGCCACCCAGCCACGGGCATGGTACAATGTCTTCGCGGTTTCTTCACCACGTTCACTGAGTTCTTTGATCATGGAAAATAACGGCTGAAGCGTACTGGAAAGATTGGTGACCTCTGCAGGCCAATAGTTCATTTCGGTATTTATATTGATTGTATATTTACTGTCCCATGCTGGTTGCATGGATCGGTTCCAGATTCCTTGTAGATTAGCAGGCTGGCCACCCGCTTGTGATGAGCAGATGAGCAAATAGCGCCCAAATTGAGCCAACAAGGTCACTAAGGCCGGATCCTGTGTACGGGCAAAGTCTGCAATACGCGCGGACAGCGGCAACTGTTGTTCGCTATTGGCATCCCCCAAATGCAGCTGGAATCGATTAAACTGTCTGCTGTAAGCAAGGGTATGCTGGTGTGAAGCCTGCTGATAGTCTTTGTCCATTGCCTTTTGCAATCTTTCTGCAGCCAGCTTATAGGGATCAGCTCCCAGTTGTTTATAATTTTGAAAATTACTCGCAATTGAAATATAAAGACAAACGGAACTTGCATCTTTTATATCAATCGATTCCTCTTTCACAACAAGCTGTCCATCGGTATGCTTTACTCCCGTATGAATCTGATAAACAACCTGCCCTTTAATACCCTCGTGATCGGATCCTCGTCCTTCTAAAATAAGCTTATCACCGTTTTTGTAAATAGTATGCTTCGACTCATTCTCATAAGTTAATGTGAAATTGAGTTTCCCCTTCTTGCTCGACTTTATTTTCATAACAATGGCATCATCAGCAAACGAAGTGAAAACTTCTCTAGTAAATGTTACCCCATCTACTGTATAACGCGACAACGCAACTGCCCGTTCAATATCCAGTTCGCGATAATAGTGCCGGTACCGTTCATGCCCAGGGAATCGCAGCAGAATATTTCCTGCCGTTTGATAGGGCATGCCATGTGTCTTAGTGAAGAAGGTTTCATTTGCAAGCTTATCGGCTTCAGCTGGTTTCCCATCGAATATATAATTCTGAATAGTTTTTAATGCCGCGCCGCCTTTCTTATTATCGTTGCGATAAGGACCTCCCGCCCAAATTGTTTCCTCATTAAGCTGCATACGCTCACAAGATGGAATTCCATAAACCATCGCGCCCAACCGACCATTTCCAAGCGGTAAAGCTTGTTCCCATACCTTTTCGTCTGCAGGCCGATCATACCATAGGGTCAATGCCGATCGCTTTTGGGCAAACAACAATGTAGTATGCAGTGACAAGATCGCAATGAATAGGCTTATGTACTTCCAAATAAATTTTTCAATCATTTTTCTTGATAGTATTTTTTGCAGTTTCGGAATTAATCATCAGGACTAACAAACTCATTTTAAGAACGGCCAAGGCAAACCGTCGAATTGTTTATTGCTATTATCAAATTATTAAGGCCCTTATTTCTTATCCTTAAATAGCAATTGCGAAACATTATAGAGATCATTCCTCCATACATTGAAATCATGCCCGCCCGACTCCAGATAGTAAATATGAGGCACCCCATGTTCCGAAAGGTACTCATGTGTGCGCTTACTTATATTGAGCAAACCATCCTGGTCACCACAGGAGATCCACAGCAGTTTTAATTTATCTTTAGCTTCTTTCGGAACAGGCAGTAATTCCTGTGGCATCTTGGTATTGGGCGCGGAGGAAAAGCCCCCCACCCAGGCAAAAGTATCGATATGGCCAAGTCCAAAATTCAGGGCCTGTCCACCGCCCATAGACAATCCAAAAATCGCGCGGTGCTCGCGATCCTTAATAACGGGAAACTGCTTTTCAACAAATGGAATCAGGTCATCGAGCAGATCTTTTTCAAAAGTTGAAAACGCAGCTACCCGATCCGGTGCCATCACATTTCCACCAGCACGGTCATCTTCCATGGCGCGGCCATTGGGCATAATCACCAACATAGGTTCCATTTTTCCTTCTGCATACAGGTTATCGAAAATAACCTGAGGACTTCCATGTCTGAACCATTCCCGTTCATCACCGCCAATTCCGTGCAAGAGATATAATACGGGGTATTTTTTTGCTGCACTGTATCCCGGCGGGGTATATATCAGCGCTTTCCTCTTAACTCCTACAGTTTTTGAAGGATAAACAAGGGAATCTATTTTCCCAGTTGATGTCAATTTTCGTTCAACATCAAATCCCTGTGGGGCAGTCTGCTGCGCCTGGGCCACTAGGCTGGCGGAAAAAACGCACAACATGGTGCAGATCATCTTTTTCATATTATAATTGGTTTAATAGCAAATAGATAGCGAGGCTATCACCCATGACGGGACAACAGCCCAATTTCAACTAAATCACCACTTTCCTTTTGAGTACTCTTAATACCGCAGCTACAATAGCATCGGCGTTTAAGCCATATTTATCCATCAGCGCACTTGGCGGTCCCGATTCACCGAAGCTGTCGTTTACAGCCACATATTCCTGCGGAGTAGGCAATTGTTTTGCCAACAGTTGCGCTACACTATCTCCTAGTCCACCGATACGATTATGCTCTTCAGCTGTAACAACACAGCCCGTTTTAGCGACAGAAGTCAGTACGGCTTTCTCATCTAGAGGTTTGATGGTATGGATATTAATGATTTCGGCATGAATACCTAATGTTTCCAATTCTTCGCCGGCACATATGGCTTCCCAGACGAGATGTCCAGTTGCCAAAATAGTCACAGTTGTACCCGGATTGAGCATCACTGCTTCGCCGATCACAAATTCCTGATCTTCCGGGGTGAAAACCGGCACCACGGGTCGTCCAAACCGCAGGTAGACTGGCCCCTTGTGTTTGGCAGCAGCTAGCGTTGCAGCCTTCGTCTGATTATAATCGCAAGGATTGATAACCGTCATCCCTGGAAGCATTTTCATCAATCCAATATCTTCCAATATCTGATGGGTCGCCCCATCTTCACCCAACGTAAGGCCGGCATGCGAAGCCGCTATTTTCACATTTTTATCCGAATAGGCAATAGATTGACGAATCTGATCGTATACCCGTCCTGTGGAAAAATTAGCAAATGTACCTGTAAAAGGTATTTTTCCACCGATGGTAAGTCCAGCTGCAATACCCATCATATTTGCTTCGGCAATGCCGATCTGAAAAAAACGTTCCGGAAAGGCCTTGATGAAATCGTTCATTTTGAGCGAACCGATCAGGTCTGCACAGAGTGCAACCACATTTTCATCATCCTTTCCTGCTTCCAGCAAACCGGCACCAAATCCAGAACGTGTGTCTTTTGATTCTGTATATGTATATTTTTTCATGTTAATCTATTTCAAAATCGTCCTACGATTAGGCGATATAATCACCCAATGTTTCTGCATTCTGGTTTAAGGCCACAGCTAGTTGTTCATCACTGGGCGCTATGCCATGCCATTTATGTGAGCCCATCATAAAATCAACTCCATTTCCCATTTCGGTATGTAGCAATACCATTAAAGGCATTTTAGTTCCGGTCGAAGCTTGCGCCTTTCGAAGTCCTGAAATCACAGAACCAATGTCATTACCGCGCATAACCTCTATAACCTTCCAGCCAAATACCATCCATTTGCGGGGTAGGTCGCCCAGCGAAAGGACATCATTGGTAGCCCCATCAATCTGCGCACCATTGTAATCTACAATAGCAATCAAATTGTCCATTTCGTTGTGAGCTGCATACATGGCCGCTTCCCATACCTGCCCTTCCTGCAATTCGCCATCGCCCATAAGCACATAAACCATGCGGTTATCTTGATTTAATTTTTTGGCTTGAGCAGCACCAATAGCGACAGAAAGACCTTGCCCCAAGGATCCCGAAGCGACACGGATACCTGGCAGTCCTTCATGCGTAGTCGGATGTCCCTGCAGTCTTGAATTGAGTTTTCTGAAGGTGGCAAGTTCATCGATTGGAAAATAACCTGCTCGCGCCAACACACTATAAAATACCGGAGAGATATGACCATTGGAAAGGAAAAACAGGTCTTCCCCGAGGCCATTCAAATCAAACTGATCGTTTCGCTGCATCAATTCAAAGTATAAGCAGACCAACAATTCGGTGCAGCCCAACGATCCTCCCGGATGCCCCGACTGGCAACCATGCACCATACGGAGTATATCCCTTCGGACTTGCTTAACAATCGCTTCTAAATTATGGATACTATGTCTTGTCATGACCATCTCAATTGTTACTTTGTGCGGCAACGCGTTTATGATCAGCTAAAAATTGAGCAAGGCCACTGTCCGTCAACGGGTGTTTTAAGAGGGAAAATATCGCCTGCAAAGGTCCAGTCATCACATCCGCACCAATTTTGGCACAACCCAAGATATGCGCACTATGACGTACCGAAGCCGCAAGAATCTGGGTAGGGAAAGCATAATTATCGTAGATCGTCCGAATTTCGCGAATCAGGGCCAGTCCATCGACAGAGATATCATCGAGCCTACCGACAAAAGGAGATACATAGGTTGCTCCGGCTTTGGCGGCCAAGAGGGCCTGCCCGGCAGAAAAGACCAGGGTGCAATTGGTTTTAATTTGTTTTGTACTAAAATATTTAATTGCTTTAATGCCGTCTTCAGTCATTGGAACCTTAACAACAATCTTATTGTCTAAGGCCGCTAAGAGCAAACCTTCCTCAATCATCGCGTTAAAATCAGTTGAAATCACTTCAGCACTTACATCACCGTCTACAATATCACAGATAGCTTTGTAGTGCGCATGTACAGGAGCTGTTCCTGTAATACCCTCTTTGGCCATCAGCGAAGGATTGGTCGTTACACCATCTAGGACACCTAAATTTTGAGCCATACGAATCTCACTGAGACTTGCCGTATCGATAAAAAATTTCATTTTTTTAGTTGATTAGTTTTGAATTCGCTAGATCTCCAGCGATTGGTTATAAGACAAAACTATAGCTTTCAACCAGATAGGATTGCAACAAATAAAAAAAAGAAGGGTAAAAATGTTTAAAACAGATTACCCTCCTAAAAAACTGACCTAAAACGACCTTTTAAATAACAATATTATGCTTAGTGCACGGATGTACTTTTATGCGATTGGATATATTCACTTGGCGTCATTTGATATTTTGCTTTAAAGACTTTTGTAAAATAGTTTGGATTGGCAAATCCCGTCTCATAAGCAATTTCAGAAATAGACTTATCGCTTTTTTCCAGCAAACCTGCCGCCTTTTCTAGTTTCACAGAGCGTATAAAATCTACGGGAGACATGCCCGTCAGTTCCAGCAGCTTATTGTAAAGGGAGGCTCGGCTCATTGAGGTGTGGGCACTTAGCGCTTCGACCGATAACTGCGGATTATCGATATTATCGTGTACATAATTGAGTACTTTTTGTAAAAATTTATCTTTTTCGGACCTGATCGTCATTTCGGGCGCTAAAATAGACACCTGTTTACTATAGACTTCCTTGAACGCCTGATTCAGCTGAAGCAAACTGTTAACCTTCGCTACCAGTACATCCATATCAAAAGGTTTGGTCAGATATCCAACCGCACCCGATTCAAGCCCGCAAACAAGACCATTGTCGACCTGTGAAGCCGTCAGCAGTACAACAGGAATATGTTTTGTCCGTTTATCCTGCGCCAGCTTCTGTGAAAATTCCATACCATTCATATATGGCATCTGAACATCGCTCACCACAAGGTCAGGGTGATGAAAAAGTGCTTTTTGCCAGCCATCCTTTCCGTTAGTAGCCTCGATAATCTGATAATACTCCTTTAAAGACTCGCTGAGGTAATATCTAAAATCTTCATCATCTTCAATAATCAACACAAGCGGGCACTGTCTAAGCTCCACAGGCTGTATCTCCGTAACTACTTCTGGTTCAACCCCTCCCTCATATACCGACTCAGCTTGATCCAGCCATAGATCAAATTTAAAGGTACTTCCGCTGTCGGGTTGACTGCTAACCGAAATCTCGCCATGGTACATCTGAACAAATGACTGTGCAATTGACAGTCCAATACCTGAACCCTGACTTGCCACCTTGCCCTCAGTATCATGCTGAAAAAAACTCTCAAATATCGATTGTTGCAATTGCTCGGGAATTCCGATACCAGTATCGCGCACTTCAAGGGAAACATGCAGTTTCTTGTCGACAAGGCTTATAGAGGATATACTTACAGCGATATCCCCACCCTTTTTGGTAAATTTAAAAGCGTTATAGATTAAATTAAATAGAATGCGCTCAACCTTATTTCGGTCAAAACGACAATACAATTTTTCCTGGCATGGAAAAAAAGAATAATCGATACCTTTTTGCAGCGCCATATCCTGAAATGAACGGTATACTTCCTGTACAAAAGATACCAATTCACCATCTTCATCCTGCACTTTCAATTCATGGTATTCCATTTTACGAAAATCCAGTAATTGGTTGACCAAATTTAAAAGCCGCCGCGCGTTACGGCTTACCAAATTTAGTTGATCGCCCAGTTTGCTATCTTTATTTTTGGCAATCAAAGCATCCACGGGACCTGTGATTAAAGAGATTGGGGTTCGGAATTCATGACTTAAATTTGTTAAGAATCGGATTTTCATTGCATCTATTTGATGCTTTGTCTCGGCATCTCTCTTTTGCTGTTCAATGAGCTGCCTCGCCTGGATACGCTCTTGTTCAATCGCAAATTTTTGTTTTAACTTTTGAATCCCGCGATGTCTGATCCACAGCAGGCCGCCCAATACTGCTAGCACATAAAATAGATAAGCATAAATGGTGCGCCAAAACGGTGGAGCAACGTGTATCGCAATCGATTTGATTTCCTTGTTCCAAATACCGTCGTTGTTGCTTGCGCGAACCTCAAAAACATAATCTCCCGGATCCAAATTTGTATAATAGGCACTATTTTCCTTTCCATTTCGAATCCAATTTTTGTCAAAGCCGACAAGTCGGTACTCGTATTGGTTATCCTCAGGTACAGTTAGATTTAGCGCAGCAAAAGAAATTGAAAAATTTTGTTTGTATTTCAGGTTGATGCGATCGGCAGTCAACAGCGACTGCTGTATTGGCCCCTTCTCCGTGGGCTGAACGATCACATTGTCAATTTTTAAATCCGTCAGTGCGACCTTCGCAGGATTGCCATTTGTTTTTAAATGAGCCGGATAAAAATGGTTAAACCCTTTCTGCCCACCAAAATAAATTTCTCCATCGTCCGTTTTTAATGACGCACCGAGCATAAAAGCACCTTCTTGCAATCCCACAGCATTAGAATAGTTTTTGAACTTATTTTGCACCGGAGAATAACAACTCAATCCTTTGTTTGTTGAAAACCAGATCCTCCCTTTATCGTCCTCGATAATACTCTGAATAGCACCATTCACTAATCCATCTTTCTCAGAAAGTGTCTCAAATAGTGTTTTCCCTTTTCGCAGCAAGCCTACTCCATTGCCATTTGTTCCAACCCATAAATTTCCATTTTTATCCGTATGGACGGCTAATATATAGTTGCTTGGGATCTTATTTTTTACTTTATCATACAGTGTAGTCTGTTGTTTTAAAGGATCATACATCACCAGGCCCGAGCCGTAAGTTCCTATCCACATATTATGTTCCTGATCCTCCGCTAGCGCACGTATAAAATTTCCAGGTAGCTCTATCCCATCGTTTGAGTGCTCTTCCCGCTTATATTTTTTAACGATAGCGCTTCCTTTTTGAATGATGTTCACGCCGCCGCCATTTGTCCCAACCCAGGTATTTCCCCGAAAGTCAACTTTTAAACAAAAAATATCGTTATTATTCAAATTATCTTCCCTGTTACCAACAGTATATCTTTTTAGGTTTCCATTAAGCAGATCATAACAGATAACCCCTTGCTGATAGGTACCGATCCAAAGCTGATCGAGTTTTCTTTCCAAAGTCAACACCGTTAGATCTTTAGGTAAGTTGGCCGAAAGTTCAACAGACGACAGTCTATCTGTCGATCGGTCATATCTCCAGATACCACCACCATCAACGCCCAAAAAAATCTTATTTTGATAAGCCGCGAAAGAAGTTACTATAGCTGGGTCACCGGTCATACCCTCCAGAAAATCTAAACTTTTTAATCTAAATTGGCTTAAATTGGTATCGAATTTATTTAGCCCTCCCTGAAAGGTACCTATCCAGTAAATTCCGCTATTATCGACAAAAATAGATCGTATCGATTTATGAGAAAGACTATGAACATTACTTGGATCCGGCTTAAAGGTCCGAATTGTTAAATCCCTGGTATTAAGCACATCAAGACCCTTGTCCGTTCCGATCCATAAGTCTTGCTTTTGATTGTAACATAAGGTGTAAATGCGGGGGCTGCTTAAAGCTCCTTTCCCTTCTCCTGCGCTGAATTTATTGAACTGCGAATCGCCCGGATTCAAATATTTAAGGCCAAGCATAGATCCGACCCAGATACGGCCCTGATCATCTTCAACAATGGAACTAATTTCAATTCCATTTCCATATCCTTCCTTTTCCGAAAGAACTTCAAAACGTTTTATGGTCTTTAGGTCTGCTGATATGCGGAATATGCCATTCTCTGATGACACCCACATGTTGTTCTCACGGTCACGAAAAACACTGCCCGTTACTTTACCGGCAAAAGCTTCTACAATACGTCGATAAGTTGGATCCATTCTCTTTTGTAGATCATTGACGTCCAAAATATACAAAGCACCATAGGAAGCGATCCAGATATTTCCACTTGCATCCTTATCGATCGCATTAATAGCGGTACTGAGCCATTTACCATCAGGGGTAAGATTGTACGACCTGATCCGGTCAGCTTCCCGATCATAATAACTTAATCCCCCTCCATTTGTACCGATCCATATTCTTCCCTTCATGTCTTCACATAAAGCCGAAATATGGTTTGCCATTAAACTATTCTCTTTGTTGGCATCATAGCGGTAGACATTGTAATGACGTCCGTCGAAGCGATTAAGCCCATCTTCTGTTCCTAGCCAAAGAAAACCATAACTATCGCGGTAGATACTATAGATTGTATTGGAAGAAAGTCCATCCTTTGAAGAATAGCGTTGAAAAGTTACAGGCTGGCTTTGTCCATAAGAAAAAAACGTCAGCATCATCCAGGTGAATACCACTAAAGTTCGTATCATATATTTAGGTATGTAATCTTTAATACAAAAAAATCTGTATTGAACTGTCAACTAAATTATCAAATTAATCCCTACTAAACTAGTCTCTACAATCATTTGACCCATGTAAGCGGTATTTTTTGACATTCTTATCCTTCATTTAAACATTCTTGCTATCCACCAAATTTTCCAATGGCTAGCTTTGGTATACAATTATAAACTGCTTTGAAAGGCATTTCCAATATAGGGAAAACTATATGCAAACAATGCAACCGGTTGCTATATAGTTATAAAAAATTTAACCAATTATTATACAGCATATGACAGTACCTGATGATCCATGACTGTCCCTTAGATTTTTTATCAAAATGAATTAAGGGAACACCGATACAAACGTATCTAGCCAATTAGAGAAAATTTAACCAAGAATTCTTAAACCTATTTATCAATCCACAAATGCGATGATGATTACATGTACAATCACACGAGTAAGGCATTGGAAAAAGCTATGGGGTATAGCTAAGCCATTCACTTTACTGCTGTTCCTGCTTTATGTTGGACAGACAACACTCTATGCTCAGGCCAAAAGGCAGATAAGGGGCATTGTCGTCGATAGTAACCATAAAAAAGTGAGCGGTGCGTCCATCAGGGTAAAAGGCACCTCGCTAGCCACGGCTACCGATGACAATGGAGATTTCACGATCCAAGTCCCTGCAGATAATAATTTGTTGACTATCTCCAAGCTAGGATATAGCCAAATCGAAGTGGATATCCACAATAAGAACACGGTAGAAGTACAACTAAGCGATAAGTCTATCGAAATCGAGGAAACCATTGTCGTCGGTTATGGTCGTCAGAAAAAAGAAACTGTCGTTGGCGCCATTGCGCAAACTTCGGGTAAAATCCTTGAGCGCGCAGGTGGTGTTTCTAGTGTAGGCGCCGCATTGACCGGTAACGTCCCCGGAGTGATTACTACTGCAAGTACAGGTATGCCCGGCGAGGAAGATCCCCGTATTGTGATTCGGGGGCGTAGCACCTGGAACAATACTGATCCTTTAGTCATGGTGGACGGCGTAGAGAGGCCACTATCTGCCGTTGATATCAGTTCCATCGAAACTGTTTCCGTCCTCAAAGATGCCTCGGCAACTGCTGTCTATGGTGTTAGAGGGGCCAATGGCGTTATTTTAATCACCACCAAGCGGGGTAAAGAAGGGCAAATGCTGATACGCGGTACCGTCAACAACATTGTAAAAACGGTTTCCCAACTTCCGGGAAAAATGGATTCGTACGATGCTTTGATGCTACGCAACAAGGTTATCGAATATGAGTTAGGGATTTCTCCTTCCAGTTGGGCCAACTATCTTCCACAAGACGTCATCAATAAATACCGTTTTCCCGCTGACCAGACGGAACGCGAACGTTACGTGAATACCGACTGGGCAAAGGAATTATTTAAAAGCCACGCTTTTTCACAAAATAGCAGCGTCAATATTGCTGGTGGTACACCCTTTGTCAAATATTTTGCCAATGCGGACTTTCTTTACGAAGGCGATATGTTCCGCCAGTTCGAAAATGCTCGCGGTTATAAAGCTGGCTACGGTTTTAACCGTCTAAATGTACGGTCCAATTTAGACTTCCAGCTTACTCCCACAACTAAATTTTCAACCAACCTGGCAGGGTCTCGCGGTGTCAAAAAAAGTCCATGGGGCGGCGGCAACGATTATTCCTATTGGATCGCTGCCTATACGGTAGCTCCAGATGTTATTTATCCACGCTATTCAGACGGTACCTGGGGTTACTATGCCTTAAACACACAAGCCGGGATAAACTCTGCCCGTGTGCTGGCACTCAGCGGAACCGAATACATCACCACCAGTCGTATTACAACAGATTTTACGCTCGAACAAGATCTTAAGTTTTTAACGAAGGGGCTTAACGTTCGTGGGACAATCTCACTGGACAACACGTTTGTCGAGGGCGGCCGCGGTATCAATGATGCCAACAACAGTACACAAAGTAAATGGATCGATCCCAATACGGGATTGCCAACCTATCAGATCGCTTTCGATGGTACAAATAGATTTGACTTCGTCGAGGGCATAAACTGGACAACCGGTGCCGGACAGGTTAGAGACTGGTCTACCTATCGAAGATTATTTTATCAATTGCAGTTAAACTACGCAACGACCATCGCTAAGAATCACAACATCACTGCCATGGGGTTATTCAACCGCAATCAGACCGGAACAGGGAGTATGATTCCCTCCTATCGCGAAGACTGGGTATTCCGCACCACCTACAACTACAAAAATAAATATATGCTCGAGTACAATGGAGCCTATACGGGATCAGAAAAATTCGGTCCTGACAATAGATTTGCCTTTTTCAATTCCGGTGGGATAGGCTGGCTAGTTACTGAAGAAGAGTTTATGAGGCCTATCTCGTTTCTCAATATGCTCAAGTTACGTGCGTCCTATGGTGACATCGGCGACGATAGTGGCGGCCGTCAATTTCTGTACCTAACCCAATGGGCATATGGGGGCACCGCTGGCATGGGGGTTGAAGGCCGCTACTCCTACTCCGACGGCAATACCAGTCCTTATATCTGGTATAAGGAAAGTGCGCTTGGCAATCCAAATATCCGCTGGGAAAAAGTTAACAAATTCAATATCGGCCTCGACTTCGCTCTGTTCAATAGCCAGATAACCGGTAAAGTCGACTTTTTTAGAGACCGGCGGACAGATGTTCTGATTAGCGGCGCCAACCGAGCCATTCCTTCCTACTTTGGGATGGAGGCACCTACAGCCAACCTAGGTAAGGTACAGAATAAAGGGTTTGAAGTAGAACTGAAATTTAACAGACAGCTCAATACCGACTGGAGAATATGGGCTGATATCAATTTTACCCATGCCAAGGATAAAGTCATCAATGCCGATGCCCCCGAGTTGCTGCCCGAATATCAGAAACCGGATAACAAACAAGTTAGTCAAACCTATTCTTATGTTAGCTCCGGATATTACAATACTTGGGACGAACTTTATTCGAGTACCGCGCACGAAAGCAATGACCTAGCGAAACTACCCGGCAATTATCATATACTGGATTATAACGGGGATGGTATTATCGATGCTAAGGATAATATTCCCTACGCCTTTCCTTCGGTACCACAGAACACTTATAATTATACCATTGGATTTGATTGGAAGAATTTCAGTGTCATGACCCAGTGGTATGCCGTAAATAATGTCACCCGGCAAGTTGTTTTCAACAGCTTCTCGGGCCAGCTTAACCTTGCTTATGACGAAGGTTCCTATTGGTCAAAGGACAATGTCAATGCAGACGTACCACTACCACGCTGGTTATCACAGTCGAGTACTTATACACCCGGTAGCCGGTATATGTTTGATGGTTCCTACATTCGATTGAAAACAGCCGAAATTGCCTACAATTTTAATCGGGAATCCAGCGTAATCAAACGACTTGGGCTTCAAAACCTTCGCATTTTTCTAAATGGCAACAACTTAGTTTTCTGGTCCAAAATGCCAGACGACCGTGAATCCAATTATGCCGGTACGGGCTGGGCATCGCAGGGCGCCTACCCTACCGTAAAGCGGTTTAATCTAGGTGCAAACATTACATTTTAATCCTACCACTATGAAAAAGTATTTCAAGGTAATCTTTATATCTACTGTGATCTGGTCTTCAACATCCCTACTCTCGTGTAAAAAATACCTGGATAAAGAAGAACAGTCCAATGTGTCCTCCAAAGAAGCATTTAAAAACTTTATTAACTTTCAGGGCTATACAGAAGAGTTATACAGCTGTGTTGTCAACTTCAGCAACAACTACTGGACCAACTCGTGGAACTGGGGTGAAGATGAAATGACCTCAACGGCTGGCAATTACCATTTCGTTCACAAAATCGACAACGGTAATTTTTGGGGTTGGCAAAGAGAATCCGACGGCTGGGGCTCCGGCTGGATGGATCAGGGTGATTTTACCACCATCAATGGGGATGTATTTGCCAACCGTGCCTTCCGCGATTTATGGAGCGCGGCCTGGTTTGGTCTGCGAAAAGTAAGCCTCGGACTAGAAAATATCGACAAATTAACCGAAGCCACCTCCGAAGAAAAGAACCTGATCAAGGGGCAATTGTTATTTTTCCGAGGTTGGTTTCACCACCGATTGATGGAATATTTTGGCGGGATGCCGTACATCAATTATGTACTTCCAAGTGACGAAAAGCTGCGGTTGCCAAGATTGAGCTACCATGCCTGTGCGGATCTTGCTGCGGCCGATTTTAGAGAAGCGGCCAATCTATTGCCGATCGACTGGGACAATACCACTGCCGGAAAACGTACCCTGGGTAAAAATCAATTGCGCATCAACAAAATCATGGCCCTTGCTTATCTTGGCAAAAATTATCTTTGGGCGGGAAGCCCTTTGATGAATTTTCAGTCTACCGGGAATAAAACCTATCATACTGACTATTGTAAAAAAGCAGCTCAGGCCTTTGGCGAACTACTTTCACTTGTCGAAAGCGGACAGACAAATTACGCCCTTGTTCCTATGGCCAATATCCACTTGAATTTTTACACAACAGGCCAAAATTGGGCCATGCCCGGGAGTACAGAAGCTATATTTAGAGGGCCCTACATTGACGCATGGGTATCGAATTATGGTACCAGTAAACAGTACATTCCGCTGGTCGTCTCCGACGGAGATGCATTGAAGTTTATTCCAACAGCCAATTATGTCGACTACTATGGTATGAAAAACGGTTTACCGATCAAAGACATTACCCAGTCTGACGCAGAATCAGGTTACAATGCCGAATACCCTTGGAAAGATCGCGACCCACGCTTTTATAAGGACATCATTTTCGATGGAACAAAAGTCGTCCAGGGAAATACACAGGACGAAAAAAATCGATACGCTAACCTTTACAGTAATGGAAGCTATCGAGATATCCAGTCTGGCAGCCAGACAGGCTACGTGTTACGTAAATTTGTTCCTATAACAGCCAACAAATATGATCAAGCCTATAATTATGGATCCAATCTTCATATTTACGTGCCCTATATGCGTTTATCTGATGTCTATCTGATGTACGCCGAATCCGCCATGATGGCTTCCAACTCAGCTACAGGCAAAGCCGACAATTACGGTAAAACAGCAGTTGATGCGATCAATATCGTTCGGGATCGGGCTGGCGTGGGTCATGTAGATGCCAAATTTCTAGGTTCGGCGAACGAATTGTTGCCTGAATTACGGCGGGAACGAGCTGTGGAGCTCGCTTTTGAAGGTCATCGTTTTAATGATCTGCGACGCTGGTTGCTGTTGACCGAATCACCTTACACCTTAAAAAAATCGGTTGTTTTTGATCGGGTAGGAACCTTCAACACCGTAGATCCATCCCAAAACCGCGTCGTAAACATGAAAGAAAATGTGCTTTTGGAACGGAAGTTTACAAGCAAGCATTACTGGTTGCCCCTAAAGGTCAGAGATGTCAACATGTATCCCGAGTTCTATCAGAACCCAGGCTGGTAACAAGTTTTTCATTTAATCATTCAAAAAATGAAGTACAAAAAATTAAGAATAGCACTATGTCTTGGATTAAGTTGGATAGCTACCGCTGAAGGAATGGCGAAAGAATCACTTAATCCAACCATTAGACAACATAAAAATATTTTTCCGGAGCGCTCGACATTTGTTGGTCCGGACAGTATTGGCACCGATAGTACGACACTTGTACAGGTCGCTTTCCGAAAAGTTCAGAAGAAGGACCTCATGGGCAATGTACAATCCATCAATGTTCCACAATTGCTCGACAAGAGTTACAATACCTACAGTCTGGAAAATCTAGATGCCTTTATTCCGGGATACAACGGTAATATTTGGGGTATGGGTGGTTATTTGGTATTAGTGGACGGATTTCCGCGTGATGCCAATAACGTTATGCCAACAGAAATCGATCAGGTCAGTGTATTGAAAGGCGCCAATGCCATCGCTCTTTATGGTAGCCGAGCAGCCAAAGGCGTTATTAGCATCACGACAAAACGCGGAAAATCCGGAGGTCAACAGATAAAAATTAGAGCCAATAGCGGTATCAATGCGGCTATGAGCTATCCACAATATCTTGGCTCCGCAGAATATATGACATTGTATAACGAAGCTCGACAAAATGATGGATTATCACCACTCTATAGTACCGAAACAATCTACCAACATGCAGCCGGAACAAATCCTTATCGTTATCCCAACGTGGATTACTATTCATCGGACTATATCAAAGATCACTATAATCGCTACGATGCCACCGCCGAAATCTCAGGCGGAAATCAACGTGCACAATATTATACCAACTTTGGATTTTGGTCTGAAGGGTCCCTCCTCAATTTTGGACAGGCGAAAAAAAATGGTGGCGCCAATAGATTCAATATGCGCGGTAACATCGATGTGAAAGTCAATGATCTGATCTCCCTGAACGTCGATGCGGCAGCCAGTTTTTATATTTCCAAAGGGGTAAATGCGGACTACTGGGGTGCAGCAGCAACCGTGCGGCCACATCGCTTCTCTCCACTCATTCCTATTGATATGATCGAAGAAGGTGACGTCAACTCGATGGTGTATGTCAACAACAGCAATTTTCTCATCGATGGCAAATATCTCCTTGGGGGAAGTCAGCTGGATCAAACCAATGCCTTTGCAAACGTTTATGCCGGCGGCACAAACCGCTATCTAAATCGGCAGTTTCAATTTAATACGGGTTTGAATTTTGACTTGAAAAATATCCTGGAAGGATTGGTTTTCAAAACCAACCTGGCTGTGGATTATCAGTCAAATTACAACCAATCCTATAACAACAATTATGCTGTTTATCAGGCATCGTGGAACAACTATGATGGAAAAGACCTTATCAGTAGCCTCACAAAATATGGTGACGACCGTATTTCAGGCATCCAAAATATCAGTGGCAGTACCTATCGGCAGACCATCGGTCTCAATGGGTCCCTAAACTTTAACCGTACCTACGGTAATGACCACCATGTATCGGCAATCCTATTGGCCAATGCGTTCCAGATCGCTGCCTCTGGCAGCTACCACAAAACCAGCAATGCCAACCTAGGGCTGCAGTTGGGCTACAATTATTCAAGCAAATATTATGTTGACTTTAGCAGTGCTTACAGTCATTCCGCCAAATTACCACAAGGGAATAGAAGAGCCCTATCTCCTACTTTAGCGCTCGCCTGGCGTCTATCTAAAGAAAATTTTTTGGTCGACAGCAAAGTCGTCAATGAGTTAAGATTATCCGCCTCGGCCGGTATATTAAACACGGATCTGGATATTAGCGACTATTACCTCTATCAGGGCTATTATACCTATAACGACGCAGCATGGTATAGCTGGCGCGACGGTGACCTCGTCCATACCTTTGACAGACGCAGGGGTGACAACCCCAACATGAAATTCCCGAAACGCAAGGAATTTAATATCAACCTCGAAGGTGGGCTCTACAACAACCTGATCACCTTTAATACGTCCTACTTTGTTAATCGGATGAGCGGCGGGTTGGTACAGGCGGCAACACAGTACCCAATGTATTTTATGACTTACTGGCCGGTTTATTCAGACCTTCCCTATGTCAATTTTAACGACGACGAACGCCGGGGTGTCGACTTTGGCATCAACCTGAACAAACAGATCAACAAAACCTTCGTATCACTGGGTTTCAATGGGATGTACTATACGACCAAGGCGGTAAAAAGGGACGAACTCTATGAATTTGCTTACCAAAACAGAGCCGGAAAACCACTAGACGCCATCTGGGGCTTACAGCATGATGGTTTTTATAACAGTCAAAGTGAAATTGACCAAGCTGCCTTTTCAACATTTGGAGAAGTCAAGCCTGGGGATATCAAGTATAAAGATCAGAATGGTGATGGTACCATCGATACCCGCGACGAGGTATACTTAGGCAAAGGCGGATGGGCCGGTGCCCCACTGACATTAGGTTGCAACCTGACAGTCAAATGGAATAATTTCACATTATTTGCCGCGGCAACGGGACAGTTCGGAGCCAAAGCGATGAAAAACAGTTCTTACTTTTGGGTAGATGCGGAAGATAAATATTCAGTGGTCGTACGTGACCGCTGGACAGAGTCGACCAAGGAGACCGCAACTTATCCGCGCCTTACCACCTTTAACAGTGACAACAACTTTCGAAGCTCAGACTTTTGGCTTTACAAGACCGATCGCATCAACCTATCCAAAGTGCAGCTGTCTTACGATTTCCCAAAGCGTCTATTCAATGCTAAGTTTATACACGAACTGGGGATTTATGCCACGGGATCCAACCTACTGACCATTGCCAAAGAAAAGGAAACGATGCAATTGAATATTGGACAAGCACCACAAATGCGTTTTTTCAACATCGGACTGAAGGCACTATTTTAATCTTTACTATCTAAGACGAGAATGATGAAAAGAATACTAACCATAGCCATCCTAAGCAGCTTACTATTTTCTTCCTGTGAAGATATGTTTGAGCCGGCTCTTGAAAATAATCTTGAAATTGAAACAGCCAATAGTCGCCCCCTTTACGCACAAGGGCTACTTTTAAATGGATACAACCGGGTTCCGGCTAATAGCTATAGCTTTGATGATGTCGCCACAGACAATGCTGTGAGCAACGATAAAAGCAATACTTACCTTAAAACAGCAACCGGACAATGGACAAGCATCAACAATCCTTTCGACCAATGGCGCAATAGCTATGCAGCCATACAGTACCTCAACAATTTTTTATCCCTAAGTGATAAAGTAGAATGGGCCTTGGATCCCAAGGTCAGTACGATGTTTAACGATCGCATGAAAGGTGAAGCTTATGGTCTCCGGGCACTATTTATGTTTCACCTGTTGCAATCCCATGCCGGAAAGTCGAGTACCGGTGAGATACTTGGTGTGCCTATCCTGCTGACTCCCGAAGATGTCAATTCGGATTTTAACCACAGTCGTGCACCGTTCGAAGCCTGCATGCAGCAACTTTACGATGACATCAAAAATGCAGAAGACCTGTTGCCTATGGATTATGAAGACATCAGTGCAGACAGTCAAGTTCCGGTCAAATACGCAGGCACAATCAATAAAGACGACTACAACCGTGTATTTGGAGCCTATTTCAAACTCCGCATGACCAAGCGCATCGCGCAGGCAATTCGTGCCCGAGCAGCGTTAATGGCGGCAAGTCCGGCATACAGCGAGGGCAGCAAAACAACCTGGGAGCAAGCCGCCACCTATGCGGGGCAGGTCATCCAGGCCAAAGGCGGACCAAGTGGTATCGATCCGAAAGGATTCACCTGGTACAATAAAGATGTGGTCGATGGCTTAACCTCCGGATCCAATCCGGCCGAAATACTTTGGCGCACCGACAAAGGAAATAGCAACAGCATGGAACAGGACCATTTTCCGCCAACATTGTTTGGCAGAGGACGTCTCAATCCTACACAGAATCTGGTCGATGCCTTTCCCATGGAAAATGGCTATCCCATTGACGATGCCAATTCGGCTTACAATAAAACCAATCCGTACGACAAGCGGGATCCCCGATTGAAGACTTACATTATTGTCAATGGTGCCACGGCAGGCGTAAGCAACACGGCTATCAATACCGCTGCCAATAGTCCAACAAACGATGGGTTAAATAAGGTCGAGACATCTACTCGGACGGGCTATTACCTGAAAAAGCTGCTGCGCCAAGATGTAAACCTCAACCCTTCATCTTCTACACAACAAATGCATTTCAATACACGTATACGGATGACAGAAATGTATCTGGCCTATGCCGAAGCCGCAAATGAGGCCTGGGGGCCTACTGGCATGGGTACTTTTACCTTCTCGGCCTACGACATCATCAAGGCTATTCGCAGACGGGCGGGTGTAGGAGCCAACAATGGCGATCCTTACCTAGAACAGGTAAAAAACAACAAAGAGCAAATGCGGCAGCTGATCCGCAATGAGCGGAGACTAGAACTTTGTTTTGAAGGGTTTCGGTTTTGGGACCTGCGTCGCTGGAAGTTGGATATCAACGTTGCTGCAAAAGGAATCAGTATAAGCAACAACAGCTATACCGAGATTCCGGTAGAGAATAGACTTTATGAAAACTTTATGTACTACGGTCCGATCCCGTACAGTGAAGTACTCAAATACAGCAATCTTGTACAGAATACGGGATGGAATTAACATTAATACACGCATAATGAAAAAGATCAATCTTCTTTACGCCATGGCTTTGGTAAGCCTGGCGTCTTGCAAAAATAACGACTGGGAGTTCCCAGATTTCGAATTTCAATCGGTATACTTCGCCTATCAGACACCAGTCAGAACGGTAACCCTAGGCGAAGACATTTTTGACAACAGTCTCGACAACCAGCATAAGGTGAAAGTCATGGCAACCACTGGAGGAGTATACAACAATGGAAAAGACATCCGTATCGATTTTGTTGTCGACAACAGCCTTACGAATGGCCTTAGCTATCCAAACGGGCAGACAGTTACCGCATTACCCAACAATTACTATCAGCTTGCTAGCAATCAGATCAATATCCCAAGTGGTAGTCTCACAGGTGGTGTTGAAGTACAGCTGACTGACGCATTTTTTGCCGACCCAAAATCCTTGGAAACCTATTACGTACTTCCTCTAAGGATGACAAAAGTGGTTAACGCCGATTCCATCCTCTCCGGTAAAACTTCGCTACAGGCTGCCAATAGGGCTATTGTATCCGATTGGGATGTCGCACCAAAAGATTTTACCTTTTATGCACTCAAATATATCAATCCCTGGCACGGCAATTACCTGCGTCGGGGTACCGACCAAATTGTCGGCAAAGGTGCCAATAACAGCTTGACAAAAAATATCGTCAGACATCAGGCTTATGTAGAAAAAGACGAAGTCAAAAGCGTCACGACAGCAGCGCTAAAGAAATCGATCTTGCCTCTTTCTTTTAAAGGAGCTGATGATGTCAATATCAATGTCAATCTGAACTTAACTTTTGATGACGACAACAATTGTAGCATTAGCTCGGCAAGTGCTGGCATCTCCGCTACAGGAACCGGTAAGTTTGTCAAACGGGGCGAAAAAAACAGCTGGGGCAATGCAGACAGAGATGCACTTTATCTTTCCTACACGATCGATATGACACAAATGAGTGTCACCAGCAAGGATACCCTCGTGATGCGGGACAGATCTGTAAAAATGGAAACATTTACACCCATCAAAAAGTAGTATCAATTCTATAACGAACAACGATGAAAAAAATCAATAAAACTATCGTCATCCTACTTTCGCTCGGCACCGCCTGGAGTTCCTGTTCCAAATATCAACCACTGGATTACGCCGTCGATAAACCGGAGAAAGTACTGACGCAGGAAGATATAAATGCCTACAACCCATTAAAAAGTTATCTGGATAAGCAAGGCAACCCCGGATTTAAGCTCGGTGTTGCGCTCAATATGAACGATTATTTTAACAAAGGAGTACTCTACCGCTTGGCTAACCGCAATTTCGAAGAAATGGTGATGGGCTATGAAATGAAGCATGGTTCCATTGTGCAAGCCGACGGAAGCCTGAATCTATCTCGTGTAGAACAGCTGATCACAGCTGCACAGGAAAACAACATGGCACTGTATGGCCACACGCTGTGCTGGCATTCGGGACAGAATGCCGCCTACCTGAATAAGTTAATCGCTCCTGTGGTAATACCAGGTTCTGGAGGACCAGCTCTAGCGGGACATGCATTAAAAATGAGCAATCCCACTGTTGTCAATGCCTGGGAAGCACAGACAGCCACAGACATTAACCCCACGGAAATAGGGAAAGAATATGTATTGAAGATTGTAGCCCGGGGCAGCAAAGCGGGCAACATTGGTATCGATCTGCAGAGCACCTCCAATTATACGGGCGACAATATGGGTTCATTGGCATTAACAACAAGCTACAAAGAATACGAACTCAAAGTGACCGCAACTGCCGCGCGTAACCGTTTTATCATCAATTTTGGTCAATACGATGGTACCATCTTCATCGACAAGGTTGTGCTGACAAAAACAGGCAGTTCGGCAAGCCTCATTGCCAACAGTGATTTTGAAAGCAATATTGATGGCTGGTTTGGCTGGGGAAACAATTCCTCCCGAACGCAGTCCGCCAATGGCGAAGGTTATGGGAGCCCTGGGGGCAGCACGATCGAGAAAACCCCTGCCGAGAAAGAAGCCATTCTCGCGAAAGCACTGGAGACATTTATTGCCGGCATGCTTGAGAAAACCAAAGGCTACATCAAGGCTTGGGACGTAGTCAACGAACCGATGTCCGACTGGCCCGACCAATATGCCCTAAAGACGGGAGTGGGCAAAACCGATCTGGCGGATGATGAATTCTACTGGCAGGATTACTTGGGTAAAGATTATGCCGTAAAAGCCTTCCAGTTTGCCCGCAAATATGGTAATGCCAATGATCTCCTATTCATCAATGACTATGGCTTGGAAGGCAGTGACAACAAATGTAAAGGGCTGATCGCCTATGTCAGCTACGTCGAAAGCAAAGGGGCCAAAGTGGATGGAATCGGTACCCAGATGCACATCGACATCAACACAAGCAAAGACAATATCGTCAGTATGTTTAACCTATTGGCCGCCACCGGCAAGCTGATCAAAGTGTCTGAGCTCGATATTGGTTTGGGAAATGGCATAAAGACTAGCAATGCAACGACTGAAATGTATCAGCAGCAGGCCGACATGTACAAATTTGTCGTTCAAAAATATCTTGAGATCATTCCCAAGGATAAGCAATATGGTATTACCATATGGAGCCCACTGGACAGTCCGGACCAAGAGAATTCATTCTGGAGACGTGGGGAACCCATCGGTTTATGGACCGAAGGATTCGTTCGAAAGCCAGCCTATCAGGCGGTTGCTGAGGCATTGTTAGCTAAAAAATAAGATCATTAATCACCCTTTTATATTTAAATTATGAGAACAAACAAAATGTGGTTACTTCTGGTCTTTTTCTTAGTTTTTCTTTCCAGCTGCTCGCGGCTGGAAGAAAAAACCTTGACCAGCGAATCCGAAAGAAGTCTTAAATCCAATGTTTCCGCCCAAGCCGTTACAGGTTGGCCACGAACGACACCAACCTTACATGTAGGCGGGAAGTACCTCAAAGATCCCTGTGACAACAATATTGTCCTGCATGGAGTGGCCGTTACACCCAGCCCTTGGTTCAATGGCTGCCAGTATGGTGCCAACTCCGGTTACTGCACCTGGGATAATTACAATGTTCAGGGTGCGCTCAATTACAATAAAGCAGTCATTGACAAACTCAGCAGCGCGGCCGACGGTTGGTATCTCAATTATATCCGTCTGCACATCGATCCGTATTGGACCAATGATCCAGGCGCTCCTATTCCTGAAGACGACATCTCAAGATTTAACTATAATCGCTTGGTTACCTATACTGATCAGGTCATTATTCCACTAATCAACCATGCCCGCAGCCGGGGCATGTATGTGATCTTGCGTCCTCCTGGCGTATGTCCACACCGTATCGCAGTCAATGATGCCTATCATACCTATCTTAAGACCGTATGGACTTTCCTATCGCAGCACCCATCACTAAAGAATGCAGACAATGTGATGTTTGAATTGGCTAACGAACCCGTTGAGATTCTGGGAACAAATGGCAACTGGGGGACGACCGGCAACGAGCATTTTGCTGCGTTGAAAAATTTCTTTCAGCCCTTGGTCAATATCATCCGTAATAACGGTGCCAACAATGTATGCTGGATACCAGGAACTGGCTGGCAGTCCCATTATCAAGGCTATGTCAATAATCCGATTACGGGTGGCAACATTGGCTATGCAGTACATATCTACCCCGGGTATTGGGGTGGTGTCAATACCTATCAAGCTTTTCAAAATGCCTGGAATACCAATGTTAAACCTATTGCAGACATTGCTCCCATTGCCATTACAGAGACAGACTGGGCTCCACAGGGATATGGCACATTTGGTACGGGATCAACCGGTACCGCTGGCGGAAACGGTTTTGGTGCAAATTTAAAATATATTGTGGATCAGTCCGGCAATGTAAGCTGGAACCTTCTCGCCCCCGACGATCTGCTCCACAAAGGGGATCCCAACGCTGGGACAGCTTTTAACAATGATTGGGAAGCCTGTGCTGCTCCCGCTAAACAGTGGTTTCAGCAGTATGCTGCCTCCAATTACCCCATGTCTAACTGTACAGTTACTAGTCTGGTCAATAATGGCATTTACGAAATCGAATTCCAGACCGATGCCAACAAGGTACTTGATTTAAAATCAGGTGAAGATGCCAACGGTGCAGTGCTCAGACCGTGGACCAGAAATGGCGCAAATGCACAGCGCTGGGTCGCTATAGATGCCGGTAACGGATACTGGCGCTTTGTTTCAAAAGCAAGTGCAAGCAATCGCTGCATTGATCTGACGAGTAATAGCAATGCGCTTGGAACTGCCATCCGGCTTTGGCAGAACTATAGCAATGATGCTCAGGCCTGGAAGGTAACTGCTGTAGCCAATGGCTATTACAAAATTACCTCAAAGGTAGATGCTACACGCGGTTGGGATGTACCCAACTGTACCATGGACGGCAATTCCAATCTTCAGCTTTGGGATTACTATGGTACCTCCTGTCAATTATTTAAGTTCAAATTTATTGCCATGAACTAAACACTATCTTTTCGCGGTAAGCCATACTTACCGCGAAATAGGTTAATTTTAAAAACATAAAAAGCTTCACGATGCGACAAACACAATTTAAAATGCTGCTACTGATCTTCTTGGTATGTTGTTTTACCGGAACAACAGCTTTTGCCCAAGACAAGAACTTCCATATCTACCTTTGTTTAGGACAATCCAATATGGAGGGACATGGACAATTCGAACCTCAGGACACCATCACCAACAGCCGGTTTCATGTGCTAGCGGCAGTAGATTGCCCCGAATTGGGACGGCAGTACGGTAAGTGGTATCCTGCCCGGGCACCACTCACGCGTTGCCACACAGGCCTTACACCTGCAGATTATTTTGGCAGAACGCTTGTAGAAAAGCTTCCCAAAAATATCGAGATCGGAGTCATCAACGTTTCGGTAGGTGGTTGCCATATTCAATTATTTGATCAAGATAGCACGGCAAGCTATGTCGCAAAGGCACCCGAATGGATGAAATCCATGCTTGCAGCTTATGACAATAATCCTTATGAAAGGCTCCTCGTCCTGGCCAAGATGGCACAGCAGAAAGGTATTATCAAAGGTATTTTACTTCATCAGGGGGAATCCAATACCGGCGATCGCGAATGGCCCAATAAAGTAAAAAAAGTCTATGAAAGCCTCTTGCACGATTTGCACCTGAACGCCGAAGATGTACCCCTACTTGCTGGTGAACTCCTATCGGCCGAAGCAGGGGGTAAATGCGCAAGTATGAACAGTATCATCCAAACATTGCCCGCTACTATCCCAACTGCCCGTATCATTTCTTCTGCGGGTTGCCAGGGTATCGGCGATGGACTACACTTCAGTCCTGCCGGATACCGGCAGCTGGGTAAAAATTATGCGGCAAGCATGCTTAAATTGCTGACGAAAATAAAAAAATAAAAAAAGCTAGGGAGTCAATCCCTAGCTTTGAATGACAAGCAGCTAGCCGCCCGAATCACTAAACCGTTCTTTTCTTATAATTTCCTTCGTTATCTTTAAAAGAGATAACAAAACGCTCGATCATTAATTTCCAAAAATTTTGGCCAACTCCTGGTGTAACAGTTCACCTTTTATATTGATAGCGACAATGTTTCCTTTAGGATCCACTAAATAATTTTGTGGTACCGCACGTACGCCATACAATACCGCAGCCTCATTGCTCCAGCCTTTTAGATCTGCGACATGGATCCATGGCAAACCATCATCTTTGATGGCTTTTAACCAGGCATTTTTTCCTTTGGTATCATCTAGCGACACTGCAAGGACCTCCAATCCTTTACTTTTGTATTTGTTATAGGCCTTTAATAAGTTGGGGTTTTCAGCACGGCAAGGACTACACCAGCTTGCCCAAAAGTCGATAAGCACATACTGGCCTTTAAAATCGGATACTCTGATCATTTTCCCTTCCGTATCCGGCTGGGAAAAATCGGGTGCCTTATTGCCGATTTTTACACTTCTCTCCGCTAGAAAACGCGCTTCCAACTGTCGCGCATTGGTCATTTGACGCACTTCTTTGGACAGCTTCAAAAACAAAGGTTCGATCTCACTGAGCTTTCGTTTGTTGGCCGCATCAATAAGGGCGTCCACCGCAAATATTGAATTGGGATTTTTGGCAGCAAATGCAAGCTCTTTTACCCGGCGGGCTTCAAAACGCGCCTCAAACTTTTCATGAATAGCCTTATACTGCTCGCTGGCATCGGGAGCATCTTGCTTTACGGCCGCAAAGGCCTTATTCCCCGCATCAATGATATCCATGAAACCACCACCAATTTCATTTAAATAAGCGACATATGCGTTATGCAACGGCGACCCTTTTATGGAAGCGGTACGCAGCGAATCTCTGATGGTAATGTTATAATTTTCATTGCCTAAATAGAAGTATAAACGGTCGCCAATATTCTGTGCGATCAATTTACCCTTACCATCTTGATCAAAAACCATTCTGGAGTAAGACGGCTCCTCTACTATTCCTTTGAAACTAAACTTGCCATTCACAATAGCCGACGAATCCGATGCCGGAAATCCATCTTTTGTATAATCCAAATACACTTTTTTACCATTGAAAGCTTCTGGTGCACTTCCATTGATCTGGAAATTTGCTTGCTGCGCAAATGATGCCATGGGTAAAAATGCTAGTGCTAAGGCAACTATTTTTAAATTTTTCATGTTTATATGATTAGATTTTATTTTTATTCCTTATTACTTACGCCAAGTCATGTCCACAGGATTTCCTGGAAGACCCTCAATTGTTTTGAGCAACTCGCCATTTTTCCCAACACGGATATCCATATAATACAGCGCTCCTTCTGCCCCAGCAATCAGGATATTCTCATCGTCCTCTAATTTGAGCATGCTTATATTCGATTTGACGGTTGTTTTTAATAGATCGACTTGCTGATTGAGCGGGTTGTAGCGAAATATCTGATTTTTGTAGGCCACATAAATATACCCATTTCGGGTCGCCACCAACTTTGTTTCCGCATTGATCCATTCTTGTTTTATAAAGATCTTCTTATGTATTGCGGTGATCATAAATGGTCCATTAAAATTTGCATTGAACTTCAATTCATAAATATGACCACTCCCGTCCTTCGTATAAGCATAGGTATCCGTATTATTGATCTGCACCATTTTGATCAGATCCATGCCTACCTGTGTTGGATCAAAAATTTCAGTATTGACGGGACTATACTGGGTACCAAAATACATAGGGCTGCCGTAAATATTGATTCGGACAAACTGCTTTTTATTTTTTTCGAAAGCGATTACGCTATAATTATTGTCTACTGTTGTCAATACTACTTCTGGTGCTAACGCGTAGTCCCCATCCGCATAAGTCCCAAACATGCCGTAGGTGTTCGATTGATCCCAGGTGTTTGTAGTTCCCCCATAAAATTTGTCATTGATCACCCCCATCATTACCCCTTGAGGATGGGCGAACAAACTTCCCACAGCAATCGTTGACGGTGCCAAAAAAAAGTTATCGTGCAGGGTACCGGGTTTTACCGCCTCCTTAACAAGATTGTTTACATCTAGACGCACGCCGGCCTGTTTTGATATAATCCAGTAACCCAAGGGGGTATTTCCCGTAAACTGGTTTTTTAAGTAATGGATATGCATAGGATCCACCGGTAATGGTTCGCCGTTGATCGCCTCATAAATATTGGACTGTACAATATTATCGGGCTTTATAAACGAGAGTTTACTAACCCCGTTTTCGACAGATAACACAAGTGACCCACGCGAAAAAGCTGTCGTTCCCTGGATCTTAAAATTATAGAAATATTTCATCCCGTTACCCGTATTGGTCACCGTAAGGCGCGCCGTATATCTTTTGGCCTGAAGCCCAAAAACGATACGCAGCGCGGGACCTTCGTAGTGGTTAGCTTCGGGCACGAGTGCCTCTGGCACATCGATTCGCCAGTTACATTTCACTGAAGCCGCATCGATGCCGGTAATTTTTGGGGTTATAATAAGGCTGTCCCCCACCGATGCTTCATACAAAGTATCTAACCCTGAGATCTGCGGCCCATCAGGCATATCGATGGCATAATTTCCCTTGTCCTTATAACAGCTTTCGAAAGCCAATAGGGTTAAAGACACAATAGCAAAAAATAGTATTGCTCTCAATCTGTTTAAATTTCTTTTCATCTATCTGACTTCCTTTCCTGATTCATCTATAAAATAATACTTACCCGAAGCGCTATTTTTCTTTAATAAGATGCTTCGGTTTGGATTGTCCACATGATAGAATTGGTAGGTCTGTCCATTATCGTTGCTGCTCAGCACGTAATTTTTTTCTGGATGATCCTTGACCCATTTAAATGGATCGTTGAGCATCATGAGCAAGAGATTTGCAAAGTAGAGATTTTTGGGTGCATCGAGCCCGACCGTCGAAAGCGAACGTTGTTCGGTGACAATTAGGAAGAGCTGATGTTTTACCCGCGAATAATTATCGAGCCACATGGTCCACCAGGCAGGCTGTTCCAATTGGGCCGAAATAATAATTCGCGCCCGTATCAGTGTTGGGTTTTCAACCCCAAAGTCATCACTAGCCTTAAGTTTTACGAGCAGTGATACAGATTGACTTTCAAGCGCGCTTATATTATGCACAACGATAGGCATAAAGGCCCGACCGGCATTACTTTCCAATGGATATTCTGATTTCAACGGATCATAGTGCAGGTCTGCACGCGCCGTTGATGAATCTTTTTCCACGAAAGTCTCAAAATGCCGAGTGTGCTGGTCACGATATCCCATTATTTTGACAGGAACAAAAATGGTATCCTGCGCCTTGGTCATATCGTAGGCAAAAGTATATACAATGCTATCCCGATCAGCGTCGCTCAAATCAAAATAAACATTTGCCGACCTGTCGTAGGTCGCTAAAACTGCCTTTTTGCAAGAACACAACATCAGCAGTGGTAGTAGCAATAGCAGAAGTAATAAAGTATCTTTTTTCATTTTGGTTACAATTTACCGTTGTCCATAGATAATTTCATCATCCGGCAACGGCCATACATAAATTTGTTGACTGGCCGGAATTGTAGTGCCTTGCTGTCCGACAATTGGTTCATTGAGCCGTTTATACGCAAAAAACAATTGTCCTTCGGCAAACATTTCTTTCCGATATTCTTTCAGTAGTTCGGTTCGGAGTTTGGCGTTTGTCGAAATATCCACTTTCTGACCAATGCCTCGATGTTCACGGACCTCGTCAAGCCATGCTGCAGCCTGAGCGGGTGCTGTTTCGTAGCTACATTCGGCGGCGATATAGTAGATTTCACTCAAGCGGATCGCCGGAGCTACCAAATAATGAAGATTGGCGGCAAAACTGTCACCCAACGTATTCCGGCGATATTTGTGAATAGATGATATAAAGGAATTTCCAACGCTTACTGTTCCAAACCATTGAGTATAGCGCATGTCACCGCCACCGGCTCCTGCAACTTCGTAAATGGTTTTTGCCTCATCCTGATCCAAATAGATCGCGCTGTTGTTGTCCTGAAACCAGTCATTGTTATAGGTGTTGTTCATAGCCGGGATATACCAGGCAAACAACAGTTCTTTATAGAAAATCCGATCCTTTTTATCCGCATCGACAGCAAGGAAATCAGTGGCATTGGTCCATGGAAATTTTTTGGCATCAATCACTTCAAGTGCGTTCAGCAATGCCTTTACTTTGTCTCCGCTGTAGAGATAGGTGCGTGCCAGCAGTCCACACACAGCATAATAGTTAAGCCGGTGCCTTCTATTCTGTAAAAAGAGGCTCTTGTCCTGTAGCTCCGAATTTTTCAACGTGTCACCGACAGTGGGATAACCAACCACATAGGATTTCAGGCGGATGGGGTCAACTTTCAGCAATTCTTTGGCTTCTTCCAGATCTCCGATTACCGAATCCAATAGTTGGGACACTGTGGACAATTTGGTAGACTTATTGGAATAGGTCGTTACATATGGAATGGCTTCAATTTTGTTATTTACAACCGGAGCCGGACCAAATAGGCGCAAGGCATCAAAATGCAGATATGCTCTCAAAGCCAGCGACTCACCTTTGATCAATTGATAATTGCTTCCCGTAAACAATTGTTTTTTACGGTCGATTTCCTCGAGTATCAGATTGGTATTAACAATACCATTGTATAGACCTTTCCATATATTGTCCTTTCGGCCAATAAAATTACCGTCATTAAATTTAAACAACTTTGTCTGCTGATAACGCAACGGATCATTGCTTGATAATGCATAGTTCTGGACCAATACCTCCGGTGTTCCAATGGTTAGCTCCTTACCATAGAGATCGTCTTTTGCACATCGCGTATATACCCCAATCAGGGCTTCCTTGAAACCATCTTCGGTGGAGAAGAGAACTGATTTGTCAATTTCGCTTTCTGGTTGTATATCGAGCCACTTGGAGCAAGAAAGCGTACTCAGGGCTGTGAACAGTATTAAAACTATAGTTAAATTCTTCATCTGTACATATTTTTTCCATCCTTCGGATGGGATTTACCATCTTTTATAATCCTGCCTGTAGGGTAAAAGTCACACTTCGGGCAAATGGATACGTAATTCCACGTTCCACTTTCACCGAAGACCAACGAAAGATATCATTTGCAACAAGGCCGACACGCAGGCTTGACAGCGCCAATTTTTTCGACAGCGCTTTCCCTGCATCATAAGAAAGATTAAGAGACTGTAGGGCAAATAAGTTGTCCGGCATAATAAAACGCGAGGACACTCTTGTCTGTCCCAAATCCTGAATACTTTTGTAAAAGGTAACATCGCCAGGATTTTTCCATTTTTCCTCCAGAACCCTGCTATCCACATTGTAGCGTGGATCGGCATTTTCGACACGGTCTACCAAGGTTTGGTTATAGGTTTTACCTCCTATCCGCGTTTGGAAATAAGCGACCATCATAAATTGCTTATAGCGAAGTGTCCCTCCGAAAAATCCTTCCATTGTTGGAGTAGCTAACCCAACGACATCAATATCCCTTGCATCCCAGTCATACGACAACGTCCCGTCTTTTTTAATAAAAACTTCCTTTCCATTCTCGGGATCGATACCCAAAGAAGGAACGGCATAGATAGCGTCGAGGGATTGCCCTTCTTTATAACGAAGCAAAGGAACAGCCATTAAATCAGTTCCCTGCTGAGCTTCGTCGACACGTTCGTTGTAGCTCTTCAATGCGTTTGAAATACGGACGATTTTATTTCTGTTCCGCACCAAATTCGCCAATAGACTCAGAGTCCATTTTTCATTTTTAAGGGCAATCCAATTGGCATTGAGCTCAAATCCTTTATTTTCAAGGTCCCCCAGGTTTTCTTTATAAGAGCTAAATCCGGTAGAAGGTGCCAGGTTAATATCAGCCAAGATATCACGGGTTATCTTATGGTAGTAGCGTGGCGAAAGGGTCAGACGATCGTGCCAAAGGCCTAGATCAAGACCAACATCGGTACTTTGGGTCTTTTGCCAGGTCAGGTTTTCATTGCCATAGTTACGCACGATACTTCCCAGCCCCGATGAGTACCAATTGCTTTTATCGTAACTATAGGTTGTCCGCGACATGTAAGGATCGAACTGCACAGATCCCGTCAGCCCCAGTGTTGCACGCAGCCGCAGCTGGCTGACAACATCGTTGGCGAACCATTTCTCCTTGTGCATATTCCAGCCGATACCAGTCGACCAAAATGGTGCGGTGCGCTTATTTGCCCCAAATTTTGAGGAGCCATCGATTCGGACTGTTGCATCCATCAGATAGCGGTTATCATAGGAATAGTTAGCACTTAAAAAAGCTCCAAACAACCTGGAGGCACCCAAACTGCTCGACGGACTTGCATTCTCAGCATATCCCTTGGCAAATCCTACACTTGTAAACCGATCATTCGGAAATCCGATCGCTTGAAATGAACGCTCGTCATAGCTTTCTGTCCGTATATTGGTTCCCCCCACCACATTGAAGCTATGTTTATCAATCGTACGCATCCAATTGAGACGTATGTTTGCATCCCAGTACAATTCATTGTTTGTATAACTGGTATAACTACCCTTTTCGTCTGTTTGTGCCGTAGGATAGAAATAAAAGTCATTGGCTAAGGGCGAGCGGAAATTATCATCGGTATTCAAACGTTTCAACAAACTTACCTGTCCCCGAAGGCGCAGCCCATTACTCAGGTCAAAATCCCCCGAAAAATTGTTCAGCAGTTCGGTATAGCCCAATTTATTGAAGCTATTCAATGTCGCATTATAGAGTGGATTCAAGACGTATTCCCGTTGTGCACTACCTGAGTTTGCAACCCTTGTCCATACATCCGCCTCCTGTATAATATTGCCCTGATCATCTGTCATGCGGTAGTAAGGATTCATTCTTACATAATCCGCAAAATTTCCATAGGGCGATTCACGCCCGTCTACCACGGTTACGGCAAGCTCATTCTGAAATCTAAATTTATCCTTTAGGTTATAACTAAAGTTTAGCCCGCCCGAATATTGATTTCTTCCCGATCCCTTCATCACACCGGGTCTGGTCTGATAACGCATGTCTACGCCATAGCGGAAACTTTCCGACCCACCTTCTAGATAGAGACCATGCTTTTGTCCGACCGCGGTCCGTACTGGCTGTGACAGCCAATAGGTGTCAACACCGCCAAGCACATTTGCTAGTTTCTGATAATACAGCTCATCCAATGCATCCTGTGGTTGGCGCTGAATTGTTGCATCATACAGCCCAGCCAGTTTTTCATAGGCCAATTTATCAGCAGCATGCAATACATCGTATCCTGTCAAATCCGGCATATTTATATTGCTCTCATGCGTATAAGTCAATTGCAATTTCCCGTCCCTGGGCATCTTAGTCGTTATTACCATCACACCATTGGCCGCTCTCGAGCCATAAATGGCTGTAGCAGCAGCGTCTTTCAAGATCGTGACACTTTCAATACGGGTCATATCCAGATCGAGAACCTTCTGTACACTCACTTCGAAACCGTTTAATATAAAAGCCGGCATATTGATAGTTGTAGTGATATTATCCCTTCGCAGCACTTCGTTCCCGCCAGTAGGCAAAGATGAAGATCCGCGCACATTGATATTCGGCAAGGCATTGGGATTGGATCCAGCAAGATTATTGTCGAGCAATTTAAACGATGGATCGAATACCTGCATGGCTTGGAGGACGTTTTGCGGATTTACCTGTCGCAGCTCGTCGCCACTTTTCGTAATCGCCGTTCCTGTATAGGAATCTTTTTTTAGCACTTGGTACCCTGTTACAACGACCTGCTCAAGAGCATTCGCCTCTTCTTCCATCACTACACTGTATTCATCCTTGTTTTCGGACAAAGCGAGCGTGAAGTTTTTATAGCCAACCCTACTGAATGTAAGCGGTTGCATAGTACCGACAAAAGAAAAATGCCCATCTTTATCGACCACTGCGATGGTATTGCCCACCTGTGAAATATTCACGTCGGAAAGCGGCTTACGATCTTTCCCAAGGACTTGTCCACGAATCTGCTTCTGGGATGGTTTTTCTACCTGGGGGAGGCTTTTGGGCTCGGATTTCCGTGAACTGGCTTTCCTTTCCAGGAAAATTGTCTTTGATTCAATCGTGTAGCCGATTTCCTGCTGACTTAAAATTTTATCAAGAAATAATTTAAGGGGCATTTTGTCCGCTTTAATTGAAATTGACTTTGCCGATTCCAATATCTTTTTGGCTCCGAGCACCTCATAGTTCGTCTGAAGTTTGACCGCCTGCAGCACATCCATCAGTGGAACATTGTGCCCGGAATAGGTAACGGTTTGCGCATTTACCTTATGGCCCAGCTGGAGTAAGACAGCAAAAACGAGCCATAAAAGGGGTTTGGTCGCTTGTGAAAAACAACTTAATTTCATTAATTCTAGTTAGTTTAGTTAGGTTAGATTGTAGGATCCACTGATTAGATGAAAGGATCCACTGTCCAATTTGTTAATTCATATCGTTTGGTGAAGTATAATTTTTCGTTCTTTATTGCCCTCCTTTCTGTGCTTTAGGATCATTTTTTTCAATAATGAGTTTCCCATTTTCCGTCAAATGATACGACAGATCCTGGTCTTTTAATATTTTAAGGATAGTTGATAACTTGCTCGTTCTGAATGTTCCACCGAAAAAGGAAACATCAGGCACATCGCCCTTATACACGACATCTATGGCATACCATTGGGAAAGTTCATCCATCACTTGGCGAAGTGATTTTCCGTCAAAATTAAATTTGCCATATACCCAAGCCATTTCTTGTTGTACGTTTACCGGATGTTTGGTCAACTTTGTACCTGTGTTGACAGACTGATCGCCGGGCAATAAGGTTACTTTTTGACTTCCGAGCAGCGTCGTTACCATTACTTTACCTTCTAACAAAGTGGTCTTTGTAGGTACCGATGTCTGATAGGCATTGATATTGAAGTGCGTTCCAAGTACTTGTACTTGCTGGTTTTTAGTATGAACTATAAAAGGCTGATCCTTCTTTTTTGCAACTTCAAAATAAGCCTCTCCACGGAGCGTTACCTCGCGTTTATCTTTAGCGAATACTGTCGGATAAGAAAGTGTCGTCCCGGCATTTAGTTTAACGAGGGTTCCATCGGGAAGAGTGACTTCGTAGATACCACCCCGTGGGGTTTCGATTCTGGCAGACACCGCAGCATTGATCGGAGCAACTTCATGTCCGTCTTCATAGCGTATGCCGCCGCCATCGATAACAACTTGTTTTTCGCCTTTATTCAAAGCATATTGCCTACCGTCCGAGAGTGTGATAACAGCCTGATGGGAAGCTGGAAGCCTATCATTTACAACCTCCCGCTGCGTTTCAACCAGCCGGTTGCTATCCTTATTCCAATACCAAACCACAGAAAGAGCCAGCAGCACACTGGCGGCAGCAACGTAAGGCAATAGACGTTTCAGGAGCCCAGGTCCTTTCTTTGAAGTCTGGAAGGAAATTTTAGCTTTTAATGACTCAAAATTACGTCGCGTTTCAAAATCCTGTAGACGCGTATAAGCATCACGCTGCTGCTCCGCATCAAGACAACGTTGATAGATCTGTTTGTTCCTTTCGGATTCCTGTAGCCAAATCTCCAAAAAAAATCGATCTTCGCCTGTTAGCGTTCCCTGCATTTTTTGGAGAATGAGTGCACTGATACGGATGAGTTTTTCTTCTTCTTTAGGATCCATTTTGAGCTATTTCATCTATAGATACCACGCCGATTTAAAAAAGTACCAAAGACAATTAAAAAAAATTAAATTTTCCCAAAAAGAACGATTAATGACAATAGGTAATTAAAGGAATCTCGTCTCAAATGTTGGCGTAGCAGGCCTAGGGCACGTAACTTTTGATTTTTTACTGTTTGAATATTTAGTTGCAATAGATCCGCAATTTCCTGATTGCTGTTGCCTTCGAGGTAGCTCAGCTGTATAATTTCACGTGCTTTGGGTGGCAGCTTCTGAATGGCTTCGTAGAGTTCGGCCATGGCTTCGGTATACACAATTTCATGCAGGTAAGATTTTTGATTCTGTTCCTGTTGTGCCACATAACTATCGACTCGATTCAATCTTCGCTGCCGAGCGGTCTGGTGATTGATGCCTACATGACGGGTGGCCTGATAAAGCGCCGCCTTCAGATGTGATAAACTTTCAAAATGCCGTCTGCTCTGCCATAAGCGAAGAAATCCCTCCTCAGCGATATCTTCAGCTTCTTTGCTTTCATCCACAAAGCTCGATGCGTATAAACAAATGCGACTAAAATAACGGTTGTATACATGCGCACAAGCCTGCTCCTCCCCGTTAAGGAAATCTTCAAGCAGCTCTTTCTCGCTCGTATACTTCATGGGTAGATTCGTTTAGCTAGCGGTTAATCTTTTCGTGGATAAATATAACTAAAAAGAATGGATACTTCCTATGATTGGCCTATCCCTAAATTCTTCCTACTATTTTTTCACAATTTTCGCTCCTATACCATAAATTTTTCAGCCAAGCACATACAAAACAAGCTCAGGTCAGTAATTTATTCAGAACTGTTTCCCTACCCTTGTTTTTTCGTTGACAAATGCCCTACCTTTGAGCTGTCGCTTTTTAAAGCAAAACCTAATCCAATAAATCAACCTATTTGCCCTATGACACCTTGCTTCAACAAAATTTCTGAAAGCACCTTTCTCCGATACCTCATTATCTGGACAATTTTGTGCTTGATCACAGGCTTCAATTACTGCTTAGCGCAGCACAAGCAGACCGCTGACCGCGAGATACCGAGATCTATTATTGACCGAGCGCTAGCGGCCTCCATAAAAATGTTCGGTATAGACAGTGCGAGCAGTCAGCAAAACAGTGCGCCTTTCAGTGGAGTCATCGTGAACTCGGATGGAACGATCCTTACGGTGGCGCATTCCACCAAGCCGGGCAATTTTTATCGGGTGATTTTTCCTGATGGCAAGCAGGGTGTTGCCAAAGCGCTCGGACGACTGGTCGTCGACCAACAGAGCAACCTGCCCGATATTGCGATGATGAAGATGCAGGGTGAAGGTCCTTGGCCCTTTGCTGAAATGGGCTGGTCGTCATCCATCGCCGAAAAGCAACTCTGCTTTGGATTATCCTATCCCGAAACCCTGCCCTTCAACATCCCTTTTCTCCGCACTGGGCGCATTTTAAAAAAAATGGATGACTACGGTTTTATTCAAAGTAGCAGTATTATGGAGCCCGGTGATTCCGGCGGTCCATTATTTGACGCCTTAGGCCGCGTAATTGGCCTACATAGTCGTATCGATGCTGCGGAGAGCATCAATTTTGAAGTACCTATAAACAGCTATCGCATCTATTGGAGCTCGCTGACCCATCCGGTTGCAATAAACAGTAACCCCACTGCTACTGATTCAATCGGTAGCGATCCCTTAGCGAAAAACCTCGCGGTATTCGGAATCAAAAAGCCGACACAAGACCCCAAAACAAATGTTCAGTCTATCCCTATTCACAGTACATTGCAGGGAGATAGCATGTATATATTAGGCACCGCATTTAATCTGGCAAACAACAAGCAGGTGATCTTATCCAAGAGTAGCCAGATTGGCGCAGCGCCAATGGCCAAATTTCACAACAGCACCTATGCTTTGAAGATCCTGCTTAGAGATGAAGAAAACGACCTGATCGCACTTATAAGTGATCATAAATTTCCGGCAATCACTGTATCGGCGAACACCGGACTGGCCATTCCTGATTCTTTACTCGGTATAAAGCTGTGGTCGCTGCTTGCCGCCAATAAGCGTAAAAGCGGTGTCCTAGGCATGCCGCCGCGAACCTTTCCACGCATACCGATTCCGGGCACGTTCGATGCGCAGATGCAGGAAATTGCAGGTCTTCCAACCTTAACAAAAGTGGACAGTATGGGTGCTGCAGGACGGGCTGGACTTCGTATTGGAGATCAAATCATGGCATTAAACGGCCAGGATGTTGCAAGTGCCCTCAAAATCAATGCTGCCATGCCGCAATTTTCTGCAGGCGATACACTAGCGGTTCAATTCCGTCGCGGGGTGACGGCACTACATACCCAAGTCATTCTGTCCAAATGGGCAGTGCAGCAAAACCCACATCCCGCCAATCACATTCCCAAAGGAAAATCAACGCGCAGGGATAATTTTCCACGTGTATTTCTCCACGATTCCCGCATTCATGCCGACGAATGCGGAAGTCCGATCATCGACAGCGAAGGCAATTTTATAGGACTCAATATTGCACGCTTTAGTCATACAGCTTGCCTTGCTATCCCTCGAGATACTATCCTGGACATTTTATCCAAAGCGCAACAGCTCATTAGCAGCTCAAAAAGATAATGTTATCAGGTAATTTTTAATACTGTCGCAATATTGTTTTGAACGAAGTCGTCGGGTAGCGATACTTGCAGGGCATTGTCGAGTTGTCGAAAGGAAATCCGATCATCCGTTCCGAGCAGCTCTACCTGACTGACCTTTCGCGTATGGCCTGTCGAACGGCCCAATGACTTGATTGTAATCTGCGTTCCGGTCGTTGTTCCCATAATAAAGGCATACACTGTATTTCCCTTTGTCGTAAAACGGACATCATCGCCGGTAAAAGCTTTACCTTTTCCTTCATTGAAGCCCTGCACATGCAATGTAGGAGCTTCCTCTTGTGCAGGTCCCTCACCAAAAATGCGCCAAGGACGCGTTCCAACAATGGCTTCTTTGTGTATGGCCATCCAGCTTCCTATGCCTTGTACCACTTCCTTCGCCCTATCGTCGATAGAACCATCACCGCGCAATGGTACACTTAACAATAAGTTACCGTTTTTACTGACGACATCAATCAGCATATGAATTACGGTTTTAGCCGATTTATAGTGATTATTCTCATAAATCCGGCGATCATAATGCCAAGACCCGATACAGGTACAGGTCTGCCAGGGCTGCGGTTCAATGGTATTGCTCTGTCCACGTTCAATATCCCATACCAGGCATTTTCGTTGTTGTTCATTCAGTATTTTCCCATTGATTACCACATTAACCTTGCCTTTATTTGCCTGCACGCTTTTATTATAAAAATCGGCTACGATCTCCAAGCCAACATTGCTTATTGGATAAAGTGGCAGCACCGTATCGTCAAAATAAACGATATCGGGTTTGTAATTGTTGATCAATTCCAGGGTCCGGGCCTTAAAGTTTTCGCAATAGGCCTTTGTTGGCACACTTACCCCTGAATTCACATCCCAATGCCATTGCCGATGAACGGTGTTATCATCCTTACTATCCAAACTAAGCGCATGATCCTGTGCATAAAGCTCCTGCGGATCGTATGCTGCCCACCATTTTCCTGCGCCATCTTTTTTCGTTAGTTTCCCATCATAGGGTATACCGGCAAACTTGCCTTCTTTATCACTCCGCTGTGCCGTTTCATACCAGGTCCAGGCATGTGCCGCGTGTACGCTGACACCAAATTTCAGCCCTCTTTTTTTTGCAGCGCTTTCCCAACCCTTTATAATATCTTTCCTGGGGCCAACATTTACACTATTCCATTGATGGTGGCTGCTGCGATAAAGGTCTAGATTATCATGATGATTGGCCAAAGCCATAAAATACTGGGCTCCGGCATTTTGATACAGTTCCATTAACTCTTCCGGATTCCAATTTTCGGCTTTCCACTGATGGATAACATCTTTAAAACCAAACACCGAAGGATGTCCATATTTTTCAACGTGATAATTATACTGATCGGATCCCTCCTGATACATGCCCCGCGCATACCAATCGCCGCGCTCGGGCTGACACTGCGGGCCCCAGTGCGCCCAGATACCAAATTTGGCATCCCTGAACCACTCAGGCACCTGATAATTTTCTAATGAACGCCAGTCGGGATTAAAAGGAGCTTTCCCCAGATGAGCTTGGGAAAGGCTAAATTTACTCAGGAAAAGCGTCGGAATAGTTGCACCGAGAAACTTAATTGCTGTTCTTCTGTCCATTATACAATGATCTTCGATCAGAATGCCTCGACACAAATTGCACGACAAAGGCATTCGGTTTATAATTTGTTATCTACTTGAATACCAAAAATACCTGTATTGGATCAGGAAAGAAACTACATAATCGATCAATACTAGTACAATATCGACACAGGATTCTTTTTGATCAGTTGAACCAAAAAAAGGTGCCCTAAAAAGGACACCTCCACCTAACACTAACTATGAATAAATAAAAACATCTATTTTCCCAGATCAATTGTTCATATCATTGCCTTTCAAATTTTTATTGTTGTCCAATTCCGACTGTGGAAAAGGATAGAACATTGCTTTGGTAGACCAGCCGCCTTTTTTTAAAGGTTCCAGCCAGCTTGGATTGGCCATCCCCCACCGTAACAGGTCAAAATACCGCTGATATTCTCCCAAAAATTCAACAAATCGCTCATGCACGATAATATTTTTGATCGTATTTAAAGGAACGCCGTTTTTTACTAATCCCTGAGCGATCAATCCATCTACATCAGGAATTGTTCCATTGGATTTTTGATACCATAGGTGTGGCTGCTCATCCGGAACGATATTATTGGCGCGCTTACGCACCAGGTTGATGTATTGTTTCGCTCCGGCGATATCGCCACGTTCATTGAGACATTCCGCATAAAGCAGCAGCACATCGCTATAGCGAAAAATACGATCATTGTTACCATTATCAAAGTCAGCGATCTGAACATCCGGACAATATTTCCGGGTACCAAAGAAATCTTTATTGGTCGCCAGGTTTTTCATCCAGTCCGTATAGGTCGTGACCTTACCGTCCAGCTGCGTAAACTTTGCACCATTCTCGCACCAAAGCGTCATATATTTCCGGGGATCTCCTTCTTCAAATTCATCATGTGCCATTTTATTGGGCGCCAGATTCCACCAGGCACCACCCGTTCCGTCAAACATTCCGATTTCCTGCCACCGCCATGAACTCGATATATCGTCCCCCAGCCAGCCCGGTCCATTGTAGAGTTGCACCTCAAAAACAGACTCCTGATTATTCTCTTTTGTTTCCAGAAAATTATCCCTGTAAGAGGACATCAACTGATACTCCTTGCTATCAATCACGCTTTTCAACTGGATCTCAGCATTGGCAAAATCCGCTGCCTGTCCTTTTGCGAGGATGGGTTTATACAAATAAGTTTTGGCCAGGTAAGCCTGTGCTGCACCTTTGGTTGCCCGACCGATCATTTTACTGTCGGCATAGAGTGCTGCCCGCGTTGGCAACAATTCCGATGCTTTCTTAAAATCATCCACGATCAGCGCATACACGGCACCCGCCGCTGCGTTGCCCGGATAATAATCTTCGTTGGTCTCGACAGGTATATTGATCAGCGGAATGGTTTCGCCAAACAACATGCTCAGGTGCAAATAGTTCAGTGCTCTCAAAAAATACGCTTCCCCCAAGAGTCTATTCTTTCTATTTTGATCTATTTCGCCTTCAAACTTCTGAATCCGATCGATGGCTAAATTAGCCGCAAACACCCCGTTCCAAAAATCTCTCCAGGTCTGGGCGGCCATCCCATCGCTCGCAGGGGTATTGTAGGTATCCTGATACATGGGTTCCCATTTGAAGGTATGATTGTAATCATCCCCAGGAGCCAAAAGCTCGAAATACAAACTGCGCGCATATCCACCCTGTGTGCGGCCGATTAACGCTTGGTAGGCCGGTATGACCGAATTTTCCAATTGATCTGCTGTTTTATAATAGGTGTCCGTCGACAATTCCTGCGGGTTGGAGAGATCCAGATTCGGTTTGCAGCTTGAAAACTGTATCAGCAATGCAGCAGCTGCGAGTTTTATATATTTTCTATTCATGATGTCAATAAGGGATTAGAATGTAAATTGAATACCCATAAAATACTCTCTTGAATTTGGAAAGCTCAACCCCCAAGGCGTTTGCCCATCGATACCACGGCTTAGATTGGAGCGTGTATCGCCCGACCCCACTTCAGGATCATAACCTGAATACTTGGTAAAGGTCAGTAGGTTTTTTGCGCCTACGTAAAACCGCAGTCGGTCGATCTTCCAACGTTCAAGTCTAGGACTTGAAAAACTGTAACCAATGTTGAGTACTTTAAGCCGGAGGTAAGAGCCATCCTCCACAAACCTGTTGGATGCCCTTAAATTTTGATTGGGATCGCCGAGTACAGCGCGTGGAATAGTAGTATCTGTATTTTTTGGATAGACCGTAGTTTCACCAGATACCGGATTTTTGAAGACAAGCTCCTCCGCACGATAACGATCCAGAGTCGATGCAAAATTATTGTAGTAATGGTACATTCCCTCGCCCCAATAGCGGCTATTGTTGTAGATGTCGTTTCCTTTACTTCCCTGCCACATCATCGACAGATCAAATGTGCCAATCGAACTGTTGTAGTTTACATCAGCATTGAAGCCGTAACTAAAATCAGGTATTGGGCTTCCCAAAAAATCCTTATCCTGATCATTTAAGACCTTGTCGCCATTTCGGTCATTGAAGCGTACATCGCCCAATGCTGCGTGGGGTGCAAAAGCTTTATCGGCATCCAATTGTGCCTGACTGGTATATAAACCGTTGGTGGTGTAGCCCCAAAATTCCCCTACCGAACGACCAACTGCTGTTCTTGTGACGTTTTCACCCCCAGGAGAGATACTTCCCCATAAAATTTCATTATTGTTGCCCAGACTCAGCACGCGGTTTTTCACAAAAGAAATATTGGCGCCGATACGATAGCCAAAATTACCGACCTGATCTTTGTAGGAAGCCAGGATATCCCAGCCCCGATTCCGTATGCTACCGGCATTCAGCACGGGAAAGTTGTTACCATAGCCTGCGGTAAACGAAATGGGTACATTGATCAGCATGTCCTCGGTCTTTTTATTATAGTAATCAACTGTCAAAGCCAATTTATGATCAAAAAGCTCCAGATCGAGACCAAGATCAGTTGAATACTGACTTTCCCATTTTACATTCGGATTCGAGGGAGTCTGTGGCAGGGCCCCCGTGACCATCACATTGTTCAGGTAATACCAGACATGGTCGAAACTAACTGTCCGTTGATACTGATATTGTGCAATATCCGAATTACCCAAAAGCCCGTAACTAGCTCGGAGCTTCAATTCGCTGATCGCAGGAAATGCTTTCATGAAAGATTCCTGACTGATCCGCCATCCCGCTGATACCGAAGGAAAGTTTCCATAGCGGTATTGATTGCTAAAGTTGGCCGATCCATCCCGTCGCATATTAAATGTCAACAAGTAGCGGTTATCATAATTATAGTTGACACGTCCCAGCATGGAATACATGGCAGACTGTCCCACACCTGACCCCACAAGACGGGAACTCGCCAGGGATGCCGAATTAAGGATCAAAACATCCGGACTCGGCAAACCACGGGCCCCAGCATTGACAGCATTATACCGGGATTCTTCTGAAGTGATTCCCGCCAAAGCCGAAATCGCATGCTTACCAAAGTTATTTTCATAAGTCAGCGTGTTTTCAAATAACCAGCGGTTATTCTGACTGCTGGAAATATTGAGTTCATCCGGATTATGGTTCTGATATTGTCCGACAGAGTAGTTACCTATATACCCCTCATTCCGCACCCGGCTAAGGTCGATCCCCATATTAAATTTGTAAACCAGGCCTTTTATAATCTCATAAGTAGCCCAGGCATTGCCGTTTACCGAAAAGTTGTCATTGACGTTTTTATTGAGGTATGCATTTGCCAATGCACTCTGAACATCCGTTCCATTGCCAGCTCCGGCAAAACCAGTGCTGCTGTTGGCATCGTAGAGCGGTAATGTCGAGGACCACTTTTGCGCATCGATGATATTTTTGTCGCTCCAGTTGCGGCGGGTGTAACCTAAGGAAAGGGTTTCGCCTATCTTGAGTTTTCCTTTGGTAAAATCAGAGATAAATTGGGCGCCATAATACTTATTTTTATCTTGAATAATAATGGATTTGTCTGTCGCATAGATACCGCTAAGCCGAAAATTGGCGTTTTGAGATCCGCCGGAAACCGAGAGATTATGCCGTTGATAATTGCCCGTCTGCAGCAATTCGTCCATCATATTATACCCGTGCCCGATGTCGGAGGGTTTAGACAGCGCGGCCAGATAATCTTTGCGCGAAGGATCCTTATTGTACATTTCCTCATTAATCAATTCGGCCAGTTGCTGTCCGTTCAGCAGAGGTATATTATGGGAAATATTTTTGATGCCGGCGAAGGCATTATAATCGAGCTTCACCTCTCCGGCTTTACCCCGTTTTGTGGTGACCAAAATAACGCCATTGGCCCCACGGGAACCATAGATGGCACTTGATGCGGCATCTTTCAAAACCTGAATGCTGGCAATATTATTTTCATCCGGCATAGCTCCGCCGATCATCCCATCCACGACATAGAGCGGATCGGTTCCGTTAATGGATCCAACGCCACGGATACGGATAGCGCCATTGGTTACCTGCACTCCAGGCACGGCGCTCTGAAGCGTAGCAATTGTACCACCAGGTACTTTCACCAGATCTTTGGTGTCCACAACAGCGATGGAAGAGGTCAGATCGACCTTCTTCTGTTTACCATAGCCTACCACCACAACTTCATCCACGGCAATTTCTGCGGCAACAAGTGGAATACTGATTTCCGAAGAATTACCGATTACATATTCTGCCTGATTATAACCCACATTGGATACAATAAGGACTTCTCCCGGATTGAGTTTGAGTACAAATTCGCCTTTCTCGTTTGTTAAAGTACTGAGGGTTTTATCCTTCACTTTGATCGATGCCCCAATAATTGGTTTTCCTTGATCACTGATGATCTTTCCATGAATCACTTTTTCCTGAGCAGACAGTCGTCCAATGCCCATTAACATGGAAGCCATTAACAACCATTTCACTTTCCTATTCCTTTCTTTGGGAAAACAAAAGAAAGAAGACACATAATTTCTGTTCATAATCTTTATTTGAGATAAATGTCTTTTTGCCCCTTGAGGCGAGTACTTGGTTATTTATTTATACAAATTGGTTATTTATTACTTATATGCTAACTGTATCTGCTCACCGCTATGTGCTATCTGGTCACATAATAAGCTCGCTTTAACAGGTGGCATCCCTTAAAAATTCACTATTGCATTTACTGGATCATTTATTTAAAATGAACTGGCTTTTCGCCAATTGGTTACAAAGCAAAGCTATTGCTTTCAACAAAATCGCTTTGCAACGAATATTTAAAAGAAGGGTAAAAATGTTTAAAAGCTGTTATCGAAGACCATTGCCATTACTTTTGGATATCGATCCAGAACCTATCTTGAGATCAAAACAGGAAACCTACTGGAGATATCATTTTGAGAGATCTATAGAAATGCGGTGATTAAGTAGCCAAGCGAAAACAGTTTAACAAAAAAAAGCAACATTAATTTATAATCTTTTGAAGAAATATTAAAAATATTTCACATCTTTGAATTGACTTATGCAATCGATTGAATTGGCCATTTAACGCATATTTTGGATAGTTTATCCGACCTATTTTTTAAAGAAAAACCAAACTTAATGGAATATTTTTCGCTATTGAAACACCATTCCGATGAAATCATCAAATTCATCGCTAATTGCGGTATATTTTCCTTACTCCTCAAAAATGGTAAGGTGATCCATTTTATACCGGACGACCCGGATCATTTTACCGAATGGCTCCATAGGAAAGGCATCAAAAATATTAAAAAATCACAATCTGTCACTATTGAGGAAGAGATTCCCGTATAAACGAATAACGGAATAATCGTATTCCTAGATAAAAAGAATTTGCTTAACGGCCGAAAATAGTACAATATTAACCAATTGAATCCTTACCCTCATTCCAGTGTATGGATGACCAGTATTAAACTTCGCATATCCTGCTGAATAGAACGTATAGTCGCCTGCAATTCATTGTGCATATTGGCTAGATCATGTAGTTCCTCGGCCGCAAAAGTTCCACCATTCTTAAAATAAAGCTGCTGTAGGGGACTATCCGGTTCATCGTCCAAACCATATTGCAGCCAGCGCTGCCGCATTGTTTCTATCAGTGACGAGTTTTCAGCGTTGCTAAATTTTTTCTCGGATAAAATTCCCCAAACTGAGCTTGGGTAGATCTGCGCCTTATTATTTTGATACCAAATACTTTCAAGCATATTACGTTGCAGCTGCATCTTGACCTTTTTGCCTTTTGGGTTCAGGGTCATAAATCCCAATACGGCCGTACCGACCCCGCCAGCGATGCTCAACCCATTGTTGAGGCCATCATTTTTGACTGTGGTCGCCGTCACCGCTGTCACGGCTCCCAGAAGTATAGAAGCCACCGTCAAACGCGTCTGCGTTTTCGCATTCAGTTCGTCTATATATCCTGCGAGCTTATCGATACGCTCACCGTTACAGTCCAACTCTGCTGCAATGGCATTCAGTTCTGTCTCAAACAGCATGTACCTTTCAGTCATCTTTTGCCTTGCCGCCAATTTCAGTGTAGCACTATTCGCAGTCCCCAAATACTGGATAATGGGTTCTGCAAGATTGAGGTATTTGATCAGCACAAAATCATGGTAAGAAAAAATTTTCCTTATCTGAATACTGTCCGAGGCAGTGATTTCCTGTATTGGAACTGATGTATAGGCCACATTTGGCACACAGTAGTTTGTTGTCAACGTATGTACCTGAACATTGTTGATCAAGGTCGAACAGGCTGTCAACAGCAATACGGACAAAAAGAGAAAGGATCTGATCGTTAGAAGAATTATTTTCATTATCTGAGGTTATGCCTTATTTTTTACAACAATAACCTTTTCAGAATGTTTTTGCCCCCCCTTATTTACTTTTTTGGAAAACAAAAAGCAGGCCCTATATTTTTTTGAAAATCCGCACAACAGGTCGATCACTCCATATTTTTTTAATATATTTAAAATGAAAACAGGAACCCATTGTAGACAGATACAATGCGGGTGCAAAATATACGAGCCTAGCAACATCAAAAGACCATTTATGAACAAAACCCTTTTTCGGAACCTATTTATTGTATTATCCTTCGTTGTGATACTCTTGCCCATTTACCCATCTATTCGGTCGTATTTCAGCAAAACATGTATTATTGAAAAATATGGAGTCAATTACAATGGGCAACGCAAAAAGCTGGGACTGCATCCTCTTCCAGCTAGCTGGGGCAGAAGAAATCTCGATTCGTGCATCATTTGGTATAATCCGAGCGGTAGTACAGGACATCGCTGGAAAAACATCTATTTTAAAGGCTGCATTATCAAAAAAGAACTCGATCTTTTTGCCTTCGGATATGATGCCGAAAAAAGACAATATACCAAGGTATTGGAAGTAACGACAGATTATGATTTACAGGAGAAAGTGTTGGATATCCGTTATAAAGTGCTGACCGCATCATACAATAAACAAATCGAAAAAGCAGAGGCTGACTCATTGATCAGTACTTTAGCGCTAAATGACTCCAAGTAATCCATCATCAGTAAACTTTCGATAAAAAACGGTATTGAACAATGTTCAATACCGTTTTTTATGGACATATCATTTTTACTTCCAGATACGAAGTCTTTCAAATTCACCATAACCTAACTGGTTGTTACCGGCAATCTGATAAAGTCCAACGCGCAGTCTTTTGCCGTTCAGATCGGGGCGTAGAAACGGTGTTCCGGGAAGATCCTTCCAGTCTATGCCATCTCCCGAGCAACGCAAAAAGAAATAATTACCGATCTTTTGAACCTGAAGGTAGGGCGAAAAATTTAGGCCCGTTCCTGTATTCTCTTCCTGAAAAATCTGTGGGCCGATGCTCCGCGAAAGATTGCCCAGGTTCCATCCCGTCAAAATACAATTGGTGATGTAGGCATCCTTACTATCCATGCGTTGAATCATGATACCGGCTTCATTTGATGTACGTGCTTTACGGGCTAAGCCTGCCACATCGCTTACCTTAACCTCTAGCGTGAAATCTCCCTCCAGCTCTTTATAAACAAAGGGGGCAAGAAGGTCTGCATCACCCCATTTTGTATTTTTGGACTGGATTTTCCAGGTTCCATTCAAGTAGGAAAGCGCTGTCTGTGTACTGTCGGTTCTTTCACTATATTGATAACCATCCCAGAAAGGAATTTTCTGATCCTTGGCCGAATAGCTTTCATTGTGTGCTGGCTGTACCAATTGCGGCCTTTTCGCCGAACCCCTTTCCACTACCGGCTTACTGACATTGCCAAAGGCATCCTTCGCCAGAACTTCGATGGATTTTCCAGGTTCGAATGATTTAAAGAGATGGTAAGACTGTTGCTTCCAGCCTGAACTTTCGCCCTCAGAACGGAAGAGATACCACATTCCCGCTTGCTTTTCGACCTGTACAAATACCTGATCCGCATTGATCAGGTGCGGCGGAGAAAGCACCTGCGGAACATACCCGTCCAGCCCATTGGCCAAGCCTACTTTCCACTGACTGAACTTTGCGTTTATCTCATCCGATGTTAAGGTGCCAGAATAGGCGCGAAAGAAATGAAATGGATAAGCCAGTTCAATGCTAGTCTTATTTACCCCCAGCAGTTTTTCAGAAAACACCCGCTTTTCAGCCTTCCCATTGCGATAAAAGCGCTTTTTTCCTTTATCATGCACAAACAAAGCATGCTGCCAGGCAGCGCCGTCGTACCAGTCAAAATCCAGCGTATACTGCTGCTGACGAAGAATGTCCGTTAGCGCCGCACTTTCAAAAGCCTTACCTTTCAATGCCAATCTATTTCCCGCTACCACCACCTCCGCATCGTCAAGCGCCACTAAGGTATCCTTTGCTGTTCCCTGGTTCCGCAAAGTGCTGAGCTTTCCGAGATTTAAATCGTCAGTTTGCAGCCCAAAGAAATCCGATTTCGGGACTTCATTGGCCAAACTGGCCACTTCCTCCTCATCCAAGCTCGTATTATATACCTGCAAACTGGATACATAGCCCGAAAAATACTGATCTAGCACATCCGAAGCTCCCAGGACAAAAACATCTCCGGGCCTGACAAACAGCATCCTATTTTCCCTGCGTTGCAGCTTTCCGTCCACATAAATAGATTCCTGATAGCCGTCAAAAGAAAATACAATATGATGCCATATATTTGCGCCTGGAACCGATGCATATCCCAAATCAGGCCAGGAGCCATGCGTGATGGCCCCACGTCCGGGATCAGTACCATAACCAAAAATTGCTTTGCTGAGATCCTGCTGCCCCGACGACCAGGCAACCAACTGTTCAAACCTGGCGATGTCCGGATTATTGACCCATAGCGCAATACTATAAGAACTATTTGTAGCCAACGACTGTGGCACAGTGAAAGTCGAGCGCAATGCGGTAGCTCCATCAAAGAAGAATGCCTTTTTACCCTGATAATTTTTAACGGCCAAGGCATGTTCTGTACTGAACATCCCCCCGAGTAGCCCTTTATTCTGAATACCTTTTACCTGTTGCCCCTCCTGGTAATTGGCCGCATCGATATGGATTAAATTACCCAATGTTATTTCCTTGACGGGCATCGTTTGTGCTGCAGACCACAGCGTCTGTTGTGGAAGCTTTTGTGCATACACTTTCATGTTCCAAACGCCACGAGGAAGTCCATTCACTTGCGTGTTCAATACATGTAATCTAACATATCTTGCCATAGCTTTGCCGTGTTCAACAATAGGACTTGCCCAACGGTCATTATTCGAGCGATCTACAAAGCTTTTCCAGGCAAGACCATCCACAGAGGTTTCGAGTCGGTATTGATAGGCATAAGTTGGGTATTCAAACTGAATGGATATGGTCTGTATATCCAGCTTCTTACCCAGGTCAATAGCTACCCAGGCCGGTCCTTGATTATTTTTGGCACGCCATAGTGTTCCATTGTTGTTGTCGACTAAGAATGCAGGCCTAAAATCTGTATTGTAGTAAGAGGAGGCCTTCACCGTTTTCCCAAAAGCCAAATCGACCGGCCCTGTAACTGTTGGAAGCAAATCTGTCACACCAGCATGTGTGGGCCGCACCGGCTCAATATCGCCGTCAGGCCTAAAGAATAGCTCGTCCATGGCAACCTGACGGTGGAAGCCGCCCCCAGCATGTGGATTATTATGCCTGTGATAGACGATGAAATAACGATTATCCTGTTCAAGAATACTATGATGTCCCGGACCATGAATACTACCATCCTCGTTTGTAATCAATATCGGATTGGCCGATGGATATTCAAAAGGTCCCATGGGACCGATTTTACTTTTAACATATTGCACACGATAAGTACCATCTTCACAATGCCCCGAGGAGTACATCAGGTAATAGATGCCCTTACGCTTAAACATATAGGGCGCCTCAAAAAAGTCCTTTGCCACCGTATTAGGAATCAATGCTGTTTTTTCGAACGTTTTCATATCCCTGTTGAGTATCCCCACCCCACATCCATGATCGGGGTAGATTCCCCAGGTTCCCCAAAATAGATAGATGCGACCATCATCATCCCGAAAGGTTTGCCCGTCCAGAGTAATTACACCTGGAACCATATAGTTCGGGATCATCGATTTGCCACCGGCTACCAAAGGTTCCCAGGGGCCTGTGGGGCTGTCGGCCACTGCCCCAAAAATTTCTACAGGCTGACTATAATAGAGGTAATATCTTCCGTCGTATCCCTGCGTCATATCAGGAGCCCAGTACCAGTGTGTATTGGGCCAGTTCATGGGTTGAATGGTCCAGTTCTTAAAATCCCTGGATGTCCATACCTGTGATGGCCCTGCTCCCCAACCATTACCATCGGTGGTCGCATAGATATAATACGTATCTGCAATTTTCTTGATGCTCGGGTCCGCAAAATACCCAGGCAACAGTGGATTCAATACATTAGGCTGTTGGTAGGGTTTCAACGGCTGTGCCACCAGCCCTGTAAGCGACATAACCAGTGCAACCAAAATAGCGAAAGAAAAATGATGTTTCATGATAACACAAAGTTTACTGGTACATAAAAAACGATATCGCCATTCAACTAACTTTACAACAAATAAAATCTACGATAAATGTCTATTTAACATTAAATTTATAACTTCGATCATCGCATTACAAATTTTGAGGGCTAATAGGTTAAAAATGGGCTATTGAAGGTTAAAATCTACCCATAAATCGAGGGTACAATCCTTCATCTTTGTAAGAACAATGATCTTCGGCGTATTAAATGAGCAATAACATGTCAAAAATGAATCTTAAAAAAAGCTATTGGATCCTATTTGCGCTCGTATGCACACAGTTGCCAAGCAGCGTATATAGCCAACAGGACGAACACCCCGTATGGAAAGCAGTCAAAGCACAGCAAGCCACTTTAGGTGTAGAAGAGGGCGCCAAAAACTTTACCCTCAAAAACCTCCATGTAGCTATCCTCAATGCATCGCAGACGCTATCTTCTTTTCGCCCCAACGGCGGCGAAAAAGATTTTGACTATACACCTGTTGAGCTCCTGAGCAAAAGAGACCGCAATAAGTTTTTTCATATCGGTGATATCAATATCAGTTTGCGCCGTCAGGGTGATACCCCCTGGACTTCCTACTCATCGGCGGCAGACCGTAAACATGTCATCCCAATAAATCCGGCAAAAAACGATCTTGCAAGCGCAGATATCAGCCCTACGCTCAACAATATTCCGTTGAAGGTTGTACGCAGCTGGCGAGATGACGGAGGCGATCTGATCCTGAGTTTTGAAGTTTCAAATCCCAACGATTATCCCATCGAAATCGGCGCGCTGGGTATCCCACTTCCTTTCAACAACAACATGGATTGGAAAAATCTCGATCAGGCACATGCACAGAATGTCTTTTTCGATCCCTATATCGGCCAAGATGCGGGTTATCTACAGGTCAACCGCCTACATGGCAATGGGCCGAGTCTGTTGGTATTGCCCTATAAAAATGCAGGCTTTGAAGCCTACAATCCGCTCAATACAGACCCTACCCCCCGAAGTATTACCTTTGAGGGATTTCATGAATGGATGATCCACAGTAAGGCCTATGCCGAGACTGATTGGAAAGGCGTAGAACAATGGAATACACCGACTTCTACCCTCTTGAAGCCACATGAGTCAAAGACCTTTGCCTTAAAATTTGTCCTCGCGCCAAGTATCCGGCAAATTGAATCGGAGTTATTGAAAAACAATAGGCCTGTCGCTGTTGGACTTCCCGGATATGTTGTTCCCATGGACAATCCCGCCAAACTCTTTGTTAAGCACAACAAAGCGGTCAAAAGTGTCAGTGTCTATCCCGAAGGTGCATTGACCCTGACAAAAAAAGGAAGCACAGCTCAGCAATGGACCGAATACGAAGTGAAGGGCAACCGTTGGGGACGTGCACGGCTTACCATCAACTACAGGGATGGCATTACGCAGACGATCCACTATAAAGTAATCAAATCCGAAAAAGAAGTTGTACAGGATCTGGGCCATTTCCTCACCACCAAGCAGTGGTATGAAAATGACAAGGATCTCTTTGGCCGTTCACCATCTGTCATATCCTATGACTATGAAGAACAGCAGCCCATCACCCAAAATAGGAGCGCCTGGTTTGCAGGCCTCAGCGATGAAGCCGGAGCAGCAAGCTGGCTTGCCGCCCTGATGAAACAAGTACTGCAGCCCGATCAACAGGAAATAGCCAAATTGAAACGTTTTGTCAATGAGACCCTATACGGTCATATCCAGCATAAAGAAGGCGACAAGAAATATGGTGTTGTCAAAAGCCTTTTTTATTATGAACCAGATTCAATGCCAGCCGGTACCTACCGTTCGGATATCAACTGGAAAACCTGGTCTGCCTGGCCCAAAAAGGAAGCCGATGACATTGGACGATCCTACAATTATCCACATGTTGCAGCAGCACACTGGGTAATGTACAGGCTCGCCCGCAACTACAACAATCTGGTCAATGAAGAAACTTGGGACAAATACCTCGAACGGGCTTACCAGACCAGTATCGCCATGGTCGAAAAAGCGCCTTATTACGCACAGTTCGGTCAAATGGAAGGCAGTATCTTCCTTATCGTACTCAATGATCTCCGTAAGGAAGGATTAACAACGATGGCCGACAAGCTTGAAGCCGCCATGCGCAAGCGGGCAGAGCATTGGAAAACCCTCAATTATCCATTCGGGAGCGAGATGCCATGGGATTCTACAGGTCAGGAAGAGGTATACCTCTGGTCGCGCTTTTTCGGTTTCGACGAAAAAGCTCAAGTGACGCTCAATGCCATCATTGCTTACATGCCTACCGTACCGCACTGGGGTTACAATGGCAGTGCACGCCGCTATTGGGATTTTGTCTACGGCGGCAAGCTCTCCCGTATCGAGCGGCAGCTGCATCATTATGGTTCGGCCCTCAATGCCATTCCCGTCCTTACAGCCTACCGCGACCATCCAGACGACTTCTACCTGCTCCGTATCGGACATGCAGGTATGATGGGTGCATTGGCCAATGTCACAGCCGATGGCTTTGGCCCCGGAGCATTCCACTCCTATCCATCCACACTGGCCAATGACGGCATCTCGGGCGATTATGGAACCGGCTTTTATGGTTATGCCGTCAATTCGGGGACTTACATTGTCGAACATCCCGAATTTGGCTGGCTGGCTTTCAGCGGAAATCTAAAAACCGAAAAACAACAGGTCAAGGTTGCCCTGACTACAGCTTCCAAGGGACGTGTCTTCCTGGCAAAAGAAAATCTTTGGTTGACCACAGATGCCGGAGAAATTGCCGAATTGCACTACGATCAAAAAGACCATAGTGTCACCCTGATCTTCAATAATGAAGCAAAACAAAACAGCACAAATATTCTGCTCAATGTAAATCCCGAAAGCCATTATGAGGTAGAAGGAATAAACAAAGATCCGTTGAATCGCTATGTAATACCCCTATCAACAAAAACAGTAAAATTGAAAAAGCTGAAGTAGAAAAGAATCCGAACAACAGCCTACTAAAACATGGGCTATCTCTTCGCCAGACTCCATGCTAGAAACACAAGCGATCATAAGACTTCAAAAAAACGGGCTTTCATTTAGATGGAAGCCCGATTCAAAACAAAGGCTATTTTTTACGGTTCTATTTAGCTCAGCAGCTTTTGCTGAAATGCAAAACGGATCAGATCGGCCGTATTTTTGCTTTTGGTTTTGTCCATCAGGTTCTGACGGTGCCCTTCGACAGTCCGTTTGCTCAAAAAGATTTTATCCGCAATTTCCACAGCGGTGAAACCCTGCGCAATGAGTTCCAGTACGGCAAATTCCCTTTCTGTGATTTCATACTGCGACAGCCGTGAAGTAACATCAACATTCGCGCTATTCTCAACATCAAAATTTTCCATAAACCGTAGACCGAAATTGGTCATCAGATATTTATGCCCCTGAGATAAACGTAACAATCCAAATAAGATTTCATCATAATCCCCCCCTTTAGATAGATACCCGTCTGCACCACTCCGAAAAGCTTCGGCTACATCAACCGGATCTTCAATCATGGAAAGCACAGCGAACCTAAGATCAGGATATATTTTTTTGGCCATTCGGATGAAACTCACACCATCCATGCCCTGCATATTCAGGTCCGTTAAAACCAGATCCGGCAATGCATTTTGTTCAAGATAGATTAATGCATCCTCTGCACTGTCTACTTCTCCTACCACCGAAAGCTTGTCGTGGGTATCAATAATCAAGCGTATCCCATTTCTTACAAGTCGATGGTCATCAACTAAAAGAATTTTAGTCATTTTTCCTCCAATCCTACCAAGATAATCTATTTTTTTAATTAAGTTATTTTTTAAAATTAGTTCACGTAAAAATCCCCTCCAGTTCTACTTGACCTTTCGCCATATCTTTTCATTACCCACCTGATTATAGTGGGGTGCCAGCGCAGAAAAGCGTAGTGTCTCCTGACTGCCTAAGGCAAGGTAGCCGAATGTTTCGAGGCTTTCATCAAAAAGGGACAATACCCTGGCCTGCAGCTCTGTGTCAAAATAGATCAGCACATTGCGACATAGAATCAGCTGAAAAGCATTAAAAGAAGCATCACTCACCAAGTTGTGAGATGCAAAAACAATACGTTCCCGCAACGTGGAATTGAGTTTTACCCAGTTATAGTTCGCGGTATAGTACGATGAAAAATCAGCTTTACCGCCCGAAAGCTGATAATTTTCAACATAAGATTTTAGATTTGCCATCGGGATGACAGCCTTCTTTGCCTGCTCAAGCACCGAGGGGTTGATATCGGTGCCATAGATCAATGATTTGTGCAATAGATTTTCTTCTTGCAATAAAATTGCCAGCGAGTACGCTTCCTCACCTGTTGCACAGCCCGCTATCCAGATGCGGATAAAGGGCGAAGTGCGCAATTTTGGAAGGATTTCATGGCGAAGATTTGCGAAAAAGCTTGGATCACGAAACATTTCGGTTACGTTCACTGTCATCTTTTCGACAAATCGCTGCATGTATTCCGGATCGTGGACAACACGATAACGTAGCTCGGCGAAACTCGCAAAATTATCCAGCAGGCAAAGCTGGTTGATCCGCCGCGATAAGGATGCTTTCGTATAGTGGGTAAAGTCGTAACCATAGAGACGCTCCACATCCTCCATCAGGATCATGACCTGCTCTTGGCTGACAATTTTTTTCCCTGTGGTCATCCTGCGATTTCTCTTATCATCTGCACAAGCAGTTCAATGTCGATCGGTTTCGAGATATAGCCATTTGCCCCTGCAGACAGACATTTTTCACGATCGCCGGTCATTGCCTGTGCCGTCACGGCGATAATAGGCAATTCACTTGCGTTCCATGAATCACGGATCAGCTTGGTGGCTTCATAGCCGTCTATCTCGGGCATCATCATATCCATGAGCACAATACCTATGCCGCCATGATCCCTTAACTGAGCAAGTCCTTCTTCTGCAGAAAGACTGCCCATCGCCTGAAAACCTCTTGACTTCAAGGCCAATTTCAACGCAAATATATTGTTCTGATCATCGTCGATGATCAATATGGTTTTATTTTTATCCATGCTCCTTATTTATTGCGTTATTATTCATATAGCCATACGCGCAAGAGAGACAATAGCTGATCGATATCCACCGGTTTGGATATATAATCAGACGCTCCTGCGGCAATACATTTTTCCCTATCCCCCATCATTGATTTGGCTGTAACAGCAATAATGGGCATGTTTTCGTATCGCTGATCTTTTCGGATCGAAGCAATCGTTTCGTAACCATCCATTTCGGGCATCATCATGTCCATCAGGATCACCGCCACATCCGGATTATCTTCCAGCTGTTTTAGCGCATCTTTTCCGTCCGTTGCCGGCACCACGGTCATCTGATATTTTTCGAGCGCTTTGGTTAGCGAGAAAATATTTCGAATGTCGTCATCCGCTACTAGTACTTTTTTTCCCTGCAGAACATCCTGCAAAAAGCCAAGTCCACCCGGCGATTTGGTAGAAGGACCATTATTTTCCTCTACGAGATGTAGAAATAAACCCACTTCGTCCAAAATACGCTGATAAGAATTAGCCGTTTTTACAATGATAGAATCCGCATACCGTTTTAATTTCATTTCCTCTACCTGCGAGAGGTTCTTACCGGTAAATACAATAATCGGCAAATTTTCAAGGCCTTGGTTTCGTTTTACGGCTTCCAATGTCTCGTAGCCAACACGGTCTGGAACCCCCATATCAAGGATCACACAGTCGGCAGTGTCTGAACTCAGCGCCACAATGCTATCTTCTACATTGCTCTTGATCTCCGAGGCAATGTCAAAACTCTCGAGGAAGAGCGACAGCGCCGCCGCATGTTTGGGATTTTCTTCAACGATCAATACTTTTTTGGGATGCCGTGTGAGCGCATCTTCTATTTTACGGAACATATCGCCCATCTGCTCCAATGCCATCGGTTTATTGATAAAGTCTATGGCGCCCTGAAGCAGGCTTTCTCTTTTAACCTGTAAAGAAGACATAATATGCACAGGTATATGTCGAGTCTTGGGGTTTTCCTTGATCTCAGCCATTACCTGCCAGCCATCTTTGAGCGGAAGCTGAATATCCAATAGGACCGCCAGCGGCATATAACGGGCCACCATCTCCGCAGCGATATCACCACGGACGACCACGATACCTTTGTAGTTTTGCTGACGCGTATATTTGAGCAAGATCTTTGCGAACTCAATATCATCTTCAACAATCAGGATAAAACGGTCGCCTGCGACGATGCTATCGCGATCATCCGGAATATCGGCTGGGATAGGAATCTCAGGCATCCTTTCCACGGCCTGCACGGCCACTTGTGAATCTTGTTCCACTAGAGCGGGCTCCACCGTTTCAACGTCTGTTTCTCCGATCATTGGTCGCTGCAATTCCGTAGCAAATACGGATGGCATGTTGCCCGAAATCTGCTCCGGAAGGATAAGGCGGAATACACTGCCTTTGTTTTCTTCACTATCCAACAAGATTTCGCCTCCGAGCAGACGCGCCAGTTCCCGACTGATCGAGAGCCCCAGTCCAGTACCGCCAAATTTGCGGCGCGTCGAACCATCAGCCTGTTGAAAAGCTTCAAAAATCAGATGCTGCTTGTCTTTTGGTATTCCTATTCCCGTATCGCGCACTTCAAATACGATACGGTGTCTCTGCGACTGTTCGCGGTCAATATGCAAGGTAACCTTACCCGAAGCTGTAAATTTGATGGCATTCGACAATAGGTTACGTAAAATCTGATCCAGGCGCTGCTTGTCTGTTTCGAGCTGTATCGGCAAACCCTCCGCGGCGCTCATTTCTAATCCGAGCTGCTTATCCGCGGCGATTGGTCCGAACATAGCCGTCAGTCCGTTCAGTATATCGGTAAAATATACAGGCTGTACATCCAGATCCATTTTTCCGGACTCTATTTTGGAAAGATCCAGAATCTCATCTATCAAGGTCAGCAGGCTCTTTCCCGAACTTTGGATCACAGCTGCCGATTCCATCTGTTCTTCATTGAGGTTGCCGTCCGAATTTTCGGCCATCAAACGGGAAAGTAACAGAATTGAATTGAGCGGTGTACGCAGTTCATGCGACATATTGGCCAAAAATTCAGACTTATAGCGTGTACTTTGTTCCAGCTCCGCCGCTTTTTTCTGAATTTCCTGATTGCGTTCGGCGATTTCAACATTTTTATCTTCCAATAGTTTTGAGCGCTCCTCCAATTCACGGTTAGATTGCACCAGTTCTTCCTGCTGCACGCGGAGTTCCTCTTCTGATGCCTGCAATTTATGGGTATGCATTTCGAGGCTCGAATTGAGGGATTCCAATTCGGTATGCTGTGCCTGCAGCTCTTCAGTCTGCGCCTGAGTTTCTTCCAATAGATTCTGCACCACAAGTCTGGCCTGTGCCGCCGCAAGTGTAGTACCTACTTTTTGCACTGCATCTCTAAAAAATGCCAGCTGTATGGAAGAAAAAGGCTTTAGTGCCCCCAGCTCCATCACACCGATACATTGGTTACCATCAAAAACAGGCAAGATAAAAAGGTTGTTCACCTGCACCTTTCCGCTGGCAAAACTGATAACATAGCTGCTATTTTCGAGGTTTTCAAATAACTTTTCTTTCCCGTCTTTAAAGACCTGACCGACCATGCCTTCTCCTGGAGCGAAGCGCTTATGGTCGGGATCTTCGAGTCCATAGGCTCCCCTTAAGACAAGTTCATCCTGTTCCATCAGGTAAATGGCACCATTGACACAGTTGCCATATTTTGTCAGATGACCCAGCGTAACGGCTGTGAGCTCTTCCTGCTGTTTATTACCCATCAAGAGGTTGCCCAGCTGGGTTAGTCCGGCCTGATGCCAATTGTTATTACTGAGTTCATCAAATGATGTTTTGAGCGACCTGGCCATTTCGTTGAGGGATCCCGTCAAGCTGCCCAGATCGTCCTGTTCGGCATCCTGAATCTGCATTTCATAATTGCCGGCAGCAATCTCGCGTGCTATACGCTGGGTAATGCTCAGTCGGCGCTGGATCTCCTCATCCTTGCGTTTTAGGTCATTCTGCAACTCCTCGCGCTTAAAGAAATCTGCCCTGAGGCGGAAGTAAAAAAACAGTGTAATCAGCAACGAAACTGCCGCAGCCAATAAAACAAATATGGAGGTATATCCCGAAGACCGTGTAAGTTCATCTGAACGTCGATTAAGCAACGATTCTTCTTTATCTATGATTTTGCTGATCAACAAACGGCAACTGTCCATATAGGTTTTGCCTTCTTCGAGCTGGGCAACAGAGACGATACCACCTCGTTTTTTGATGTTCACCAAATTCTCTAATCGATCCAGTCGAGACTGAACAAGTGTTGACAGGGTATCAATCACCTGCTGCTGAGCTGGGTTATCAGCCGTAAGATCATGCGCGCGGCTCAGGGATTGAGGCAAGGACTGAAGACCATTTTTGTAGGGATCGAGAAACTTTTCCATCCCCGTCAGCAAGTATCCACGCTGGCCAGTTTCAGCATTCTGCAGATCCTGCAGAATTTTATTGACACGACTCATGACACGGCGGCTGTGATCAACCATCGCACTATTGTGGATCTGCTTACGGATACTCACATAAGAAGCCGTTGAACTCGCTAACAGGATCAACAGTGAAATTCCAAAACCTATCTGCAGGTTTCTTAAAATAGTTTTAGGCATGCTTTTCAACAATTGATTTAAGACAATGCCAACTGATGGTCTAGATGGCCGCCAAATATAGCAATAGGGAGCTTAAATTAAATCCCGTGTCGCCCGGCCCCAACCATCTTACCGTATTTTAACAAAAACTTACGTATTTATCCCCCCGAAGCAATTCTATTGGCAATGATTTCGGAGGTTGCTGCACAAAAATCGAGGCCCGAATAATCCGGATTATAGCCGCCCATGTAAGGTACAGCCATCATGAAAAGACGTTGACTGGCGTTGCCGCTGTGGTCTACCAGCCGGAAGCTGTCGTCTATCTTTACCCCGGGTACCTGCAAAAAAATGGCACCATCCGGAGCCACAAACATATGGTCGTTGCCTGCCAGCATTTGTTCTTTGGCCTGTTCCACTGAACGAAATCGCAGGTAAGCTGGACTGACATTGCCATTGTCGACTAAACTCTTGAAAGGAAATTCTTCAAAGTCCAACGGTCGCTGTCCTACACAATCCACAAATGTCTTATAATGGGTTTTTACTTCTATCCCAGATTCATCGGTATAAAAATAGTTAGCGCCGCGGTCGCTCGCAGGTTCAACACGACTGTCCGTACCCACATTGACCACTTCCAGCCGACCAGCATTGTGTAGTGCGAGGAGCTCACGACTGGAACTCTGCGGCACAAAAGCGATGACAATGGAAATCAACGGCATCAGTACTTTTTTTAAACGCAGCATATCTTCGGCAGACATATATTTGGCCGGGTAATTCAGGGTAAAGCTCAAGGCAGAAAGTACTTCTTTCCAATAGATAGACTGACGCCTTCTGATAGATTTCAGCGCTTGTTCGTGCTCCTGGCGAAATCCCTCGAAGGCATCTTTCTGTTCCCTTAAACTGAGTACTGCTTCTACAAAGTCTTCCAGGCTGAGTTTTTCCACAATTGCATAAAAGTCGGGATCCTTTTCCTTAAACTGCGCTTTAAAATTACGATCGAACAGAAAATCCAACGACACGAAACCTTCATTTTCAAGTCTGTTAAGCATGAGTTCCTCTTCGGAGATCAAGAGCTTGTTGGCTAGGAAAGGTTCTTCCTGATGGAATCGGATCGCAGGCAGAAGGCCACTGCGGGTATGCATCAATAACTTAAAATTTTCACTTCCCGGGTCGATCTGATATCTTAACTCACCTGTCTCCAGCGCCTCAAAAGACCCATTGTGGCGTGCAAGTGTACGGATAGCATCGATTGCCGTGAGCGAAGCGCCACGTAAGCCTACTGCATGGTCTGTTTTTAAGGCGAGCTTTGATGGCGGATAGGGTGATTCAAAATAATGCTCTACATTGCCCTCATACCTGGTTGGCCATTTATGTCCGGTACAGATGATAACCTTGTCTACGATATAGGTATCGGTGCTGCCGACCATGATTTTAACCTGCGTCTGGCTTTCCAGATCAATGATATCGCTGACCTGGCAGCCGAGATGAATCTGTGTTTCTATCCCCTTTTCATCCGCCATCCGTTTCAATAACATAAACTGCTCCGAAAGGTAGCGGCCAAGGAGCAACCGTGGCACCACTTTGTAGCGATTAAAATCGTCAACATCGATTCCATAGCTTCGAAGCGTGGTTTCCGATAAGGATTGAACATAATCCTCAATCGTGGAGACCAGTGCGGGAATTTCATGATCCGAGACATTAGTTAGATGCTCAGGTGTAGCACCTTCGTAGCTATAAGGCATCCCTGCCCCCAATTGCTTGCGGGACTCGAAAATAGATACTTTGAGACCGGCTATATTCTTTTCGACCAATCTCTTGTACATAAACAGGCCACTGGGTCCACCCCCGATAATGGCTACATGAATGTTTTGTTGCATAGTTTTCGTTGCGCTGCCTAAAGGACAGTATTCGGTTCTAAGAACAAGGGTAAATTGCAGAAAGTTTTAGGCCTATTTATTTCAGGACAATAAAAAACGGGATAAATACGGGCCATGATTTAAATACCTGAATCTCGGATTCTGCAAACGATCATCAGGTACCTGCTGTTTTTCGAATAAACAAAATGATAACAAATAACAATATTATGGAAAACAACATCAACAATCCGGAGATCATCAATGACATTATCAAGATCAACAACGACCGCATCGAGGGTTATAAAAAAGCTATTGATCTGGCGACAAGTCATGGTTTAGATAAACTTATACCAACATTTCAAAAATTTATCGGACAGTCGGAAGAATTTATTGCCGAGTTGACACCTTATGTTGAGCTTGAAGGCAAAGAGGCGACGGATAGCACCATGCTGAGCGGAAAGCTTTTCCGCGCCTGGATGGGGATAAAAGTAAATATTACGGGAGATGACGAAAGAAGTCTGCTCGAAACCTGTGAGCAGGGAGAAGATGCCTTCAAATCAACTTATCAAACAGCTTTGGCTGAAGGATCGGAAGAACTTTCGCAAAATGTGCATAGCTTGATCAATACACAGCTCAGCAAGCAGCTTGAAGCGCATAATATCATTAAAATGCTGCGCGATAGCAAAACCATCTAAGATTGAAATAGTAATTTTTTTTTTTTCACGAAAAATACCGAAGTGTAATCCCTTCGGTATTTTTTTATGTTTCGACTTCATCATTGACTCATCTTAGCCAAGAATGTAGCGCCGCTTTTGCTGATTGCTTCCATTTCTCCCGATCAGAGATTGTTGTCGTAACCATAAGCGGAAAAAGGGAATCTGAAAAATCATATGGTATAGCAGCATTGACATAAACGGTTAAAAAAAGTAATATTTTACATGATTTTAAGCCTTTAATACATGGCTTTTTTGGTTAATAATGCGTCTTTTGAGATACAATTTCAAATCAATTATAAAGATAGGTACACGCTGCCATTATTTCATTAAAATATTTTCAGCATTTATGAGACCGGTTTATACGAAAGCACTTTCTAATTTAGGAAACAGGATTTTTGAAATTAGACGAAAAAATTGCGACAAATACCTCTCCGAATATCATTTTCACAGTGAATGCCAACTCACCTACATCATCAAGGGTAATGGGCAACGCTGCATTGGAGATCATCTGGAAGCCTTTGAAAGCGACGAGCTGACATTTACCGGCCCGGGCTTGCCACATGTTTGGTATAATGCGCATGGTGATACCAGCCACGAACCTAGCGCACAGTCTATCACCTTACATTTCGATCCAGAAGCTCTACTTTCTTTTTGCCCCTTATTAGTTGAAACGGCCCCGCTGCATGACTTCCTGGAAAGATCGCGACAGGGGATGTTATTTTATGGACAAACAAAAGATGCACTCAAAAAAATACTACGAAAAATGGTCAGCGCCTCCGATATGCAAAAAACAGCCTATCTATTTGAGTGCTTAGCTACCCTTCTTCACACAGAAGAATATGCTATACTATCCGATAAATCCTATAGCAATGGATCACCGCGAAAGGATGGAGAAATTATTTTTAGCATATACAATTATGTTTTTGAAAATTTCAACAATGAAATTTCCTTAGAGGAGGCAGCTAAATTGGCGAACTTGACCAAGCCATCCTTTTGTCGCTTTTTTAAAGCACATACACGAAAAACATTCTCAAAATTCGTCAATGAAGTAAGGATCAATGAAGCTTGCAGGCTGTTGGTTCAGGATGAGAACCCGATCACCAATATTGCCTATGCCTGTGGATTCAACTCCCTGCCCAACTTCAACAAGTTCTTTAAATCGATTAAAGGGATTACCCCTTCCGATTATAAAAGTAAGCTTTTATCAAATAAAGATTAGCGAGCAGTGCCGCCCTTGTAAAAAAGAGCTGTTAACATAGCTCTTTTTTTTAGCCCTTCGGTTCCAATGGGCTAACGGATGTTCCGGCGAGCTCACGCATCCAGTTATTGAAATCCACATCTGATGGTATGTCGAACTTTTTGCGCAGTCTATTTTTACGGACCTGCACCGCCCTGATCGTCACAAAGGTGTATTCCGAAATATTTTTTGTCGAGAAGTTCAGAAAGGCCATGGCACAAAACTCTAATTCTGTACTTCGCAGATTAGCGTCAAATGATTTAAGCGCCTGGATAAACTGTGGATACAATTCAGTAAATAAAATCAAAAATTCAGGATTGTTACTTTTGGCCAGGTCTATGAGCGTATTGAATTTATTTTCCCCGATCTGTTCGGTCAGTTCCTTATTGATTGTTTCGGTTTCCTGCAATGCCTCTTCTTTCTGTACCAATATCTTCCTGTTGTGCTTCGACCGCCAAACAAAAAACGAAACCGCAACAAGCAGCAACAATAGGGCGTTAAGTGCAATTGTTCCTGCCCTTGACACCTTGGCATTCGATTCCTCATCTTTGAGTTTCAAAATCTGGTTGAGAACCTGGTCAACCACCTGTCTATTTTCATTCTCCAGCGAGTCATTGAGCCGGCTAAAGGCCATTTCATAGTGATCTGCTTTAGCTTTATCCAAGTTGGTTGTACGATAAAAATCAGCCAGTTCCCGGTAAGAATTTTGCACTCCTATTCTACTACCAGCTGCCCGCTTTCTCACAAGACTTTCTTCATAGAAAGTAGCAGCTTTTTGCAGGTTTCCTTTTTTTTTCTCCAACATAGCTAACGCAGTGTAGGTATTCAGCACAACAGGAATATTATATTTCTTAATAAGCTCCAATGATTTATCCAAGCTTTGCTGCGCCTTTACTAAATCACCTTTTTCAACATATAAGATCCCCAAATTTTCATACACAATCTGGTAGCGCATAGCCGCATCCTTTTCTGCGAAAACCTTTAGATTCTCCAACTGGAGTTCGGTGTATTTTTGCACGGAATCCAATTGTCCCATTCGCTGGAAAACTGCACTTAGATTCTCGTAATTATACTGGTATGCTTTGACTTGCTTTTCGCCGGTAAGCTGTTTAATGAGTTCCTGCTGCAAACGAAACTCCCGAATGGCCTGCTGATATAGCATGAGACCACCATAAGCCCGTCCCCGTAAGCGATAAACGTCGGATTGTACAAAGATTTCTTTTTTATAAATGTCGGTGGTTTCAATACGGTCCAGCTGTTTTATTGCTTCCTTAAATAGACCAACAGTCACTAGACCTTCTGCTATATACATTCCGGATTTGGCTTTTCCCTCATCATAATTAGCAGTATTGGCCAAATTAAATGCTTTTATTGCCGTCTCTATATAGGGTACTAATTTCCCTTGACTGCCAAATTCCATTGCCTTGGCTAAGAGTGAATCTACACTTTGTTTCGAGCTATCCCCTGCGATGGCCTTAAACGAAAAAATAATAAGAAATAAAATTAAAAGATGCGTCTTCATTAAGTAGGTTGTCCATATTTAAATAGCTTTCCATAACTACCTTAGCTATCTAGTCATGGCATAGTATCTACAAAGCTAAACATTTTAAATGATTAAAGGATCAATGAATAACCAAATATTTCTATGTCAGAATGATCATTTTACCGGCAATAATTTTTTTAAAAAAGGAGCAAAATTCAATAATTTTTAGAAGTTAACACAGCAGTGACTACAGGCAAAAGCTCATTTATAGCGAAAGGTTTGGGAATAAAATAATCAGCTCCAGCATTAAGTGCAATAGCTCGACCATCAGAAGATGCAGATATACAAATAATAAATAGGTAGTCGCATTCTCTTCGGCTACGAATTTCTTTAATTAGGTCTTCACCACTGCGTACAGGCATTTCTAAATCACAAATAAAAATATCGGGTTTTTCCTGCAGGATATATTCCAATGCCTCGGTGCTTCTGTTTTCACTTATAATAGTAGCTTCGGTCAGGCTCAAAACCAGTTCCAACGACTGCAAAACTAGCAGGTTGTCATCACATAAAAAAATCTTTCTGTTCATCAAACATCAATTTAAAAATTTCTCTTATCACCCGCAGCACCTCAAGAACGCCATTACCAAAACTCCGATTGGAAAATAGCAGGATTTCCGGAATGCTCCTAAAAAATAAGCTTCCGGAAATTATGGCTTAGATTTTATATTTGGGCACTTATAATTGAAATCTGACTCTGTTCCACAATTGGACCAAGTAAAATCTGATCACGCATCCAGTTATTGAAATCCACATCAGAGGCAATATTAAACTTTTTACGTAGTCTGTTTTTACGGACCTGCACCGCACGAACCGTCACAAATGTATATTGAGCGATATTTTTGGTCGAAAAATTTAAAAAGGTCATCGCACAGAATTCCAATTCACTACTCCGAATTTTGGGATTAATCCGCTTTAACGACGCCACAAATCCAGGATAAATTTCACTGAACACAGTTAAAAATTCCGCATCATTGTTTTTTGCCAAAGTAATTAAATAATTAAAGTTATTCCTATCCATATATATCGTTTTTCAAGTAAATTTATTTCTGTATCCCCCCTATTCTGAGTCACCTTTGCTCAAATACTATTAACTATTTTCTATTTATTTGGGAATAGCGGACTTACGAGTAAATAGACTCGACAGGGCCAAATGTCCCCGTCGAGTTAAATCCAAATGAAATTATCACAGACCTCCACGCAAATAAGATCTAGCAATAATTCAGTCTCAGCATGCAATTAAAAAGTTGTCCATTACCCCTTTTTGCGATACAATCATCCAGTTGTTGTCCTTCCGAAATGATTTAACTGATTCTGTTTGACAAAGATTTGCATTAAAAGAAAGAATCAAAAAAAACAGCCTTTCACATAAATATCACACTTTACAAAAACCTCATTAACAACAAATTAAAAGCGTAAAAAAAGAATTAAAAAACCCATTCGATCAATATCTACTGAACCAGAACTTCAGTAAAAGCGATCCTTTTTCGGGTGAGGATCCATAAAAAAGCTCGACAGGAACCTGCCGAGCAAAATGTGATGGATTAGACAATATATTCTAGATATTACCAATTGATTAGTCGGTTATCATCATCTGCTTTCTCCCAAGATTCCTGTGGATCGTTGCTTGTCGTCGCAGCAGAACCTGCAGCAATACCTTGTTCCAATTCTACATTAATGGCCTCAACTTTTGGGCTCACATATATATTTTTTGATTTATTTGTGTTCATGTTTTATTATTTTTTAGATACTATTTCGATGCATAAAGTAACTAGCTGTTACTTTATAGTGTACAGGCAACTTTCTTTCTGCCGCTTCCTGATCCGATCATGGTTGTCTTTCCTTGAACAATCTGCGTAATTTTGACGGTGTTTGAAGTAGAGCTCCATGGAACCAAATTAAATGACCCCTGTGTCAGCACCAGTGGATATAGCTCACCACCTGCCACTTTACTGCCATAGATCGTAACTTCTCCCGAACGGCTGATGACGACACGGATTATTGGATTCGTTGCTGTACCTACCATGCTATAGATCTGGGGAACAGCGCCGCCTTCAGTATTGGTTCCACCATATTGACTACCATCAGCGAACTGAACATTTTTAGGAGCGATAGCGATGTTTCCTTCAAATTGAATTTCCTGGGTAGCAAGTTTTACACCATTTACTTCCATGTTGAAGGAGTTGTCCAATTGAAGAATATCAAAAACGAAACCATAGTCTGCCCCCGGAGCAGTCAATTCCTGTGTCACTGTAGTGCCAGCAGCAACAGTTTGACCGTTCACCACAGCACCTGATCCTGAAGCTGGATAGTTCCAGTTTAAATCAGCCCCACCCGTCACAGGTTGTGTACATGTCTTAAAGTTCAGGTTTAAATTGTAGCGTTGACCTGGTAAGATCTGTAAACCAGCAACACCCACATTAGATCTTGTTTCACCATCAATGGTGATAGATCCGAAGCTGAACACACCGTTTGTTTCTCCCGGATGGATCAATAAAGTAGGGTTACTTGATACAGAACGTAAACCTGCCCCCAAAAGAGGGAATTGAACAGCTGTACTTGAAGTAGTACCATTATACGTGATTGTACCGTCCGCTAATTTTAAATTAGCACTTGGATGTGTAGGATTGATTGTTGGAGACACCAAACTTGTAATCGCCCCCGTCATTTCAGTAGCCATCGTTAAGTTGGTTGTCACTTCACTATATTGGTGTTTTAAAATCACATCAAGATTATTATCACCAGAATGAACTGTTAAGTCTTTTTTGAAGTACATCAGGTCTGCGCTGATGTTATCGAGGCTTGCATTAGCCAAATCAGCCTGTGCAGTTACTGTAGGTACTGAAGAAGTGCTGTTAACTGAATAAGCTACGAAGGTATAGGTCTTTTCTGCATCCAATTCAATTTCAGTCGCGTTGTCTACTGAATTTGTATAGGTCTTTTCAGTTACATAATCACCGTCAGCGTTATATACGACGATTTTATATTTGACATTTGCTGCCAAAGGCGTTTTCTCTTCAACAACTGCAGCGCGAGAACCAGAAGAAGCCCGCAAAAGGCTGCCACTAGTTGCGGACGACTTGTTAGTCAAAGTTGCTTCGAAAGAGCTAGACTTTGTTAATGGAACCACCACTTTCTGTGATATCCCCGAGTTATTACCATTGCTCGCTTTTTTCGTTGCGATAACTGGATTTTCTACGCCAAGTAACTGGATACTGACGTTTGCCTTACCGCTGGCTGCTACACTGTCTTTGCTTTCCTTACAGGAATACATCGAACTACAAATCAAAGCCGACAGAGCCAGAGCTCTCCAACCTTTCATTGTCTGCGCTTGTAAAATCATTTCTTCTAATTTTTAATTATGTGATGAATATTTAATTAACTGGATGCAAATATTAAAAATATTTCACACAAGGAAATATCACCACGATATCACAGACATATCACATAATGGTATTATAGAAAAGGGGGGTAATCGTTAAGTGAAGATTTAACAAAGAGTACATTTTTATGAAACAAACAGTATGTTAGAAGACATAACTTAACATATTACAGGTATTTTCACACCGAAATTTCCATTAATGACAAAAAAATTAAGCCATAAAAACTTATTAAATCGACTAAAAAATCAGATTGTGATATAGGTGTGATAACTATGTGATACCCATACTTAGCTATTCATCATTTGTTATGAAGTATCTTTGAATAAGGATTTGGATATGTTCTAAAATATCCTAACGGTAAGTCCAAGTTATTGAAAAGTTACAAATACAGCTAACTATTTAATTGAAGAGAAACTAATTTATAAAATAAAAATAAATCGTCATAAAAGCGACAAGCATTTGAAATCTCAACTAACAATAGGCATTGCTACGCAGCATATTTCAGCTTTTTGGTTCACCAAGAAGTCTTTCGTCTGACAAACAGTGCGCTAATCTTAAACCAAACAATATAAAACAAATGAAAAAAAGAACTGAAAAAATGACTTACGTGAAACCCGTAATCGAGCAGTTAAAGGTGGAGATGGAAGAGGGAGTTGCTGCTGGATCTGTGGGAACGGCCCAACCTGGAGGTGGGACTGGCGTCACAGAAAACGAATGGAATAATGGCGGATCAGAAACACAGGATCCAAGTGGAGAATGGTGGAATTAACAAACAATCAAACAACTATTTCAAAAGATGATGAAAAAGATATATCAGATTACAAAAATAAAATTAGCTTTGATTGTGCTTCTGGCAATCGCTTCTTCCTGTAATAAGGATAAAGCGGGAAATCCAACTGATGTAAGTAAAAGTGGTTTGAAACTTACGTTAACAGAGGCAGAATTTACGAGTACTGACGATCCGGTAACGAAAGCTTCAACAAATTCAAGTTCAGCAAAACCTCTAAGTATTACGCAAGAAATACAATCGGGCCCATTTTCTATTAGCGCCGAACTTACTGAAAATACACCTGGAACAGCTGCACTTAAAGCTTCTTCGGGAAACAAAGCTGCAACTTCGCTGGCTTTGAGAGGTACCGTGCAGTATCGGATAGTCGCCTACGAAACAGATGGTACTTATATCGATCAAGCAGTCGGCAACGCGGCAGATGCAAGCCAGGTATTTTTTGGCGATAAATTGATCGCGGGCAACAAATATACCTTTGTGGTATATTCTGTGGGTTCCACAACGACAGCGCCGCCTGCAGCTCCGACCACTAACTTATATTCGGCAGGCGCATTATTCTTCGATTTTTCGACGTACGCGCAGGATGGCGGTGACTTAATGTATGCAATTTCCAAAGATGTGACTATCTTAGGTAACAATACACCTACGCCATTGACAGCTCCGCTTCAACACTTGTTTACACGAGTAAATGTCGTCGTGGACAATAGCGATGCAACAGGCACCTTTGGTACTGCAAACTATTTAAAAGGAGGTTATCTGTCCGAAGTTCCCGTACAAGCGCAATGGCTTTCTCCTTTTCAGGATGTTGAAATTGACCTGAGCACCGGAGCAACTTTATCTTCGGTTGCGGACAATTCAGTCGCTGCAATTTCAAACCTTAATGCGACAGCACAGACTTTTATCGTTAACCAGCTGCAGAGTTCCACTTTTGCAGTATCTTTACGAATCCCAAGCAGTCAGATCAAAATTGGTCATGACGTCAATGCTCAAAATGTCGATTTCAATTTTTCGAATGCTGGCTTAGGTTTAAAACCAGGTTATTCGTATACCTTAAAATTGCGGTTTAACAGCGATCGCTATGTCAATGCTTCTAATATAACCAGAACTGCTACAGCTGCGGATGCACGTTATGCTGTGATAGGTGGTTATCGTTGGGATCGTTACAATCTCGGCGTCACTGATGTCAATCCAACCACAAATTTCCCTGATGCTAACCCTTCCATACAAGCTTTATATGGCAATTATTATCAATGGGGCCGCCAGGCAGCCGTTGCCAATGCGTACAGCGGAGATGGTGCAATTGCCGGATGGAACAATACAGGAGCTCCTGATGGTTCCTGGAACAGCGGTACTGCAACAGCTCCAGTAAAAGCAGCATTAGATCCATGCGGTACAGGAGATAGAGTACCTAGCCAAGCCGAATTCACACTTTTAGGTAACAATACTCGACATACATCCATCGGAAACTGGACAACCTTTACTGGAAATAACACAGTTGGATTATCAGACTTCACTGCGGCACATATTATGACTAGTAAAAAGAGTAGTGATATCAAATTAAGCTTTCCTGCGGCAGGTCATAGAAACCCAACTACTGGCGCTCAACTTGTTCGTCAAAGCTCTGCAATTTATTGGTTAAATATGGAGGTGGGAGGTAATAACCAAGCTCGACAAGGCCGTGGATTCGTAAGTTCTTGGGATACGTCCAATTACCTTAAATATGCTGGCTATCCAGTACGCTGTATCCAGGACAAATAACATAACAAATACTTCTTTTATAGTTTTCATAATTATCCCTAATTATTTAACAATATCTATTGGAAGCAATAGGTATCTAAAGCCCGGCATGGAAGTTCAAGCCGGGCTTTTTAGTCAGCCAGCACTGATTATGTGCTTCTTTCAATTGCAAAATCGATTAATTTCCTGAAAAAGAGTTGCGTGGAACGGAATTCATAGCCCATGTCGGCCGAAAGCTGATCAAAATGAGAAACCCCTATTTTATCTGTATCCCCGATTACAATCGGTAGGAAACCGTTGCCACAAAGTTTCTGCGCTGCTGTGGATTCACAGACCAGTAGCCGATGTAATATTGTTTGTTGTTTATGTTATTGAGGTTGAAATTGACCCTAAATTTGTTAAACGAGTAGTATACACTGCCATTTAAAAGCGCATAGCTCGGGAGCTCAAATACACCGGTTACACTATTGTCGATGACCTTGTATTTGCCAGCATAGTTACCGCCTAGGCCAAAGCCCAGGTTTTTGAGTTTACCGTTCTGAATCTGGTACGATCCCCATAGATTGCCCAGTGTACTCGGTCCTTGTCCACCCGGAGCACGTCCCTTTTCGTTGTAGAAATCATTTCCGTTTCCGGCGATGATGGAAATATGGTTGTAACTGAATCCAGCTTTGATTGAAAAACCGGCGTATGGTATTGCTTCGACGTCAAAATCAAATCCCTTACTCTCGACCTTTCCACCCTGTATGGATCCCGTAGGTGTGCTATACACCCGATTGGCAACCCTAATATCATACAGGGCCAGTGTTGTCCACAATCTATCCTTGATCAGGCTCGCCTTGGTACCGAGCTCCCATTGGTTGGCCCGCTCCGGCTTGAAGGATTGTACCCCGGTCTTGACATTATTGGCATCGTATACGATACTTGGCGCAACATTGTAGAATGCATTCATGTAATTGGCAAAGAGCGAAACGCGGTCTTTTACTACCTGGTAAACTAAGCCCAATTTGGGCGAAAGTGCCCATTGGCTATAATTATCGTCTGCATTGGAAACCTCCCCTTTTGAATCAAAGTAATCGGCACGTAAACTCGCCATCAGCGAAAGGCGGTCGGTCAGATCCAATAAGTCTGAGGCATATACACTGAACGAACTGTTTTTGATATGCGAAGGGTCGGCAGCTTCGGTCCCTGCCAACAGCTGATCAATCGCCTGCCTGGTGAGCGGAACCGGCGTCAGCTCCTTGCCATCGCCATCCAGTGGCCCCTTGATTAGTCCCTGCGGATTTACCCGACGTCCCAGTCCCCAGCCCGAACCATGGTCCTTTACATCGCGGGCAAAATAGTCGACCCCGACCAAGAGCCTGTTTCTCAGACCAGCCAGCTTAAAGTCGCCGTTAAAATTCTGCTGTATATCAAAGGTTCGGGTCTTTTGGTTTTCATTGTGGAAGTACTGGTCAAAAAAGCTATCACCAGGCTGATTTCCCCAGATATAGCTGTAGATCCCATCAGACTTCACATTGCCCATGGAGACCACAGTCTGTGAATTCCACTGCTCATTGATCTTGTACAGCACCTCTCCTTGCACATTGGACCGTGGATTTTTGATGGCTAGGTCGTTGCTGGTAAAGGAGAGTTTGGGGTTGAGGTTGAGTTCGGCAATATTTTTAAAGGTCAACGGAGCCACACGGTCCGAATGGAAGAAAACCGGCGCAACAGCTCGTTTCATATCGAGCAGCTCGGCCATCAGGTTGACCGTTAGCCTGTCATTGACCTTATAGGTCAGTGAAGGCGCAAAGTAGAATGAGTTTTTAAAACCCGCATCCTGAAAACTATGCTCGCGGTGGAAGGCCGAATTGATCCGGAGCGCGATCGTCTTATTTTTATTTAGCGGTGAATTGAGATCTAAGGTTGCGCGATGCAGGTCGTTGCTGCCATAGTTGTAGGCCACTTCACCACCAAAATCAAAATAAGGTTTTTTGGTGATGGTGTTGATCACGCCCCCGTAACCGTAAAAACTAGCGCCAAAAAGCGTTCCCGAAGGCCCTTTAAGCACCTGTATTTCCTCTACACCCGCTGGATCAAGGATACCGCTCGACAAACCCGGAAGCCCGTTGACCAGGTTGCTCTGCGCCTCAAAACCACGCAGCGAAAAATAAGCACCACCATCGCCACCACGTCCTGTCGATTCCCAGGTACGGCTTATACCCGATACATTGCGCAGCAAAGCATCGTCAAAATTGGTAATGGCCTGCTGCTTCATTATTTCATGAGAGACTGTACTGTACACCTGCGGGTTTTCGAGATTGCTCAGCGGCATTTTGGCGACAGAACTTACCGTCCGGTTAGATCTGAATGCAGATACGAGTACCTCCTGCAACTGCGCGTAGTTTTCATTGAGGACAAAATCAAGCACGGTCGGCTTATTGCCTTCAACGGTTACTGTTTTTTCAATTGAGTTTAAACCCGTAAAACTGGTGACAAGCTGATAGCTCCCCGGTTTTAAGCGTTCAAATTTGTAGTGACCATTTTTATCTGTCTGTGTCTGTCTGTTCGTTCCCTTAATGGTTAGGTTGACCGATTCCGCTGGATTGCCATCCAAAGTCGTAATCTTCCCAAAGATACTGGATGTCTGTGCATTGGCGACACCGGTAAGCGATAACATCGCTACAGCAATATGTATAGATTTCATTCCATAAAAAATTTATGGAGCCGAATATAGGCTAATTTTAGATCTAATTGAAATTAATTAGACTAATTATAAATAATAATTTACTTAACTGCTAACCTGTAGGTTAAATAATACAATGCTCAACTCGCTTTATTGGACTATCGATTGGCTATCGGAAAATTCCACGCTTAATCCATTGTCAAAAAAAACTGTAACAAAGCGTATGTATTCTCAAAATAACTAACCTTATAGCGACAAATTATTTTCAACATCCTGTAACAGTACATATCAGGGTTGTGGCTACTATTTATCTCGATCAGCCTACAAGCTAAAAAGGTCAGCCCTATCGGACCAACCTTATCCAAAAGGAAATTATCGATAAAGATTTTAAAAGTCGCTTAATTCTCCAAGCAGCCTCACCTCGTAAAAAAAGGCGGCCGATAAAATCGGCCACCTTTAGGATTAGAATTGAATAATAATTGTCCTTAAAATTCGGTCATATCAATAAAAACTGATTATATTCTTATGAAAGTTTACTGTCATCTTGTACTGATTTAAAAACGGAGTTCCCAATAAGCCTTCTATCGGTAAGGCTTCGTGACCTGTTCCGCCACCGATAGCCTGATCTGTAATCACAGTATACATATCCTGCAGAGCTAGCTCACCTACTTTCGCATGCGTTAGAAACGCGATACGATTGCCTTGACTTGTTCCATTCACCCCTTTGATATCCACCTCACCTTCCTCAAAATCAATATAAGGTTTTAGTTCAGTTTCCAATGTCTTTTTCAATACATTAGCATTTGCACCACAATCTATTCCCATTGGATACATCTTTCCGCCAATAGCAATATCCACAATCGGAATATGCCGTTTCAAACGTAAAGGATATTGCGCAAGCAGAGGCCCTTTCTCGATTGACTTTGCAAGCAGCTCACCACGTTCGTCCAATTTTTCGAGCAATAACTCCTGCCGTCCATAATCTAATGTAAACTGGTAGTTTTTCAATACGCCGATGCCCAGCAAACCAAAAACAGGACTTCCATCTTCAAGTTGCATATCGTCAATTTCAGAAACTGGAGCCTCCAATCCATTGAGTACAATGCCTCCTATCTGAAGGCGATTGCCTGCTGACCAGACCACCTGTTGCATCTGCCCGCCAATACCTGCGAAATCTACTGAAACATCAGTACGAATCTGCTCTACATGATCAAATTTTTGCACTCGTAGCGAAAATAATCCCTTTCAATCTGTTGATCTAACCAGATACGCAGCAATCTCCTTCTAGCGTCCATTAATATCATTTCAGGGTAATAATAAAAGGTAAAAACTGTGCTTTCGTTCGTTAAAACTTACTTTTTGGTTCAAAAAGTCAATAAAAGAATTCAAATGAAAAAGCGCTATAAATTCATCACACTAGCTTCTCTCTCTTTTCTTACCAACAGTTGCAACATGTTTGACATCCACCCTTATTCAGGAAAAATTGATGGAAGAAAACATATTAATGCAGATAATATCGTCAAAATAGAACATGATTATGCTAATCGGGATACCATCCGCTACGCTTTTATCAGTGATTCTCAGCGTTGGCACGATGAACTTGACGATTTTGTAAAAATAGTCAATAAAAGAAATGACATCGATTTTATTGTACACGGCGGCGATATTAGCGATTTTGGACTTACCAAGGAATTTTTGTGGCAGCGTGATATTTTGGAAAAGCTGAAACAACCTTATGTCGCCCTTTTGGGGAATCACGATTGTCTCGCCAATGGCGAAGAGATCTTCGAACAAGTGTTTGGCACAGCCAATTATAGTTTTATTGCAGGTAAAACAAAATTCTTATGTTTAAATACCAATGCGCTGGAATCAGATTACTCCAATCCCGTTCCTGACTTTTCATTTATTGAGCAAGAGCGCCAAAAAGATACTACACGTTTTGAACAAACAGTTGTCGTCATGCATGCCAGACCCACATCCGATCAGTTCAACAACAATGTAGCTTCGGTCTTCCAATACAGTATAAAACAATTCCCCAATCTCCTTTATTGTACCAATGGCCACGATCATATCTATCAAAAAGAAGATATTTTTAAGGATGGTATCATCTATTACGGTACTCCCAATATCGGTAAACGTCAATTTCTAATTTTTACAATCACTAAGGACCACTATACCCATGAACTTGTTTCTTACTAAATCAAAAATACGATCTTTCGCGCTTGTTACCCTTTTCTTTTCAGTTCACATTATGGCTCAGGCTTCCGAACACCAATATCTCCCACGAACAAGCTTGGCTGGCAACAAAACGGACACCCTCCAGGAGAATAACATCACAACGGACAGCATCAAAACGGGAAACATGAGCACTAAAGAACTAAAAAAAGCCGCCTTTAGCCTTGTTCCCTCAAGTTATATGCTTCAATACGCAGGATCCATAGGACTGCTTTCTGCCGGAACAGGCTGGGATTATGGCCGACGCAAGCAGTGGTCGACAGATTTCCTGCTTGGCTATGTACCGAAATATGATACAGACCGGGCTAAACTTACCTTAACGCTGCGTCAATCGTATACACCGTGGAAAATTAAACTCAATAAACAGTTTACTTATCATCCCTTGCGTACCGGCGCTTATCTCAATACGACCTTGGGTAAACAATTTTGGTATAAAGAACCTGACAAATACCCGAATAGCTATTATCGGTTTTCGACCAGGCTACGCATAAATATCTTTTTAGGACAGGACTTCAGCTATAAAATCAAATCCAACAGTTCTTATTTTGAAGGCATAAAATTCTATTATGATCTTCATACCAGCGATCTTTACCTCGTTAGCGGCGTACAGAACAAGTATCTTAAATTTGATGAGTATATTGGACTCGCCCTAGGTGTCAAGCTACAGATTAGGCGAAAATAATGCGCAAAAAAGGCTAGATCGATATCGATCTAGCCTTTCTGTTAAAATACAATCAACTCACTAACTTACTTAAGGTATCATTTAAACAAAAGCTACGGTCAAAACGTTTTAGAATTTACGGTCTGTACAGTTAATACCCCCTCTTTTAAACCTTTGCATTTCGCCTTGATCTGAATCTTTCCCGATTTTTCGCCTGCCTGAACAATCAAGGTAAGCTGTCCATTGAATAAATGCATCTGCGGTTTATGAAAAGCCTCCAGATTGGTTGGATCACCGTTAGCCAAGGCTTTAAATGTACCATCGCCAACTACGTCAAATTGGATCAGTTCTGCGGCCCGTGGGCAGAGGTTCCCCTCTTTGTCCACTGCTTTGACACGGATGTAGGCTAATGCACGGCCATCAGCAGAAATGGAATCATGAACCGCATCCATTTCAATCCTGAAGGGTTTTCCCGCCGTACGGATTATTTTTTCGGCCGCTGGTTTTCCAGATTCATCGTAAGCTACGACTTTGACTTCTCCGGGTTCGTATACCGTATTCATCCACATGAGGCGGTAACGCTCCTGTAAAGAAGCCTTACTCTTGCGCTGTATTCCCTGACTCTTCCCATTGATAAAAAGTTCGGCACTTGGATAATCTGTGTACACGAAGACAGGGGTCTCTTTTCCCACTCGCTCAGGCCATGTCCAATGTGGAAGTATATGCAGGGTATGCTCATTTCTATTCCATAAACTTCGGTACAGATAATAACGGTCTTTGGGAATGCTCGCCAGATCAATAATACCGAACATGGAACTATGGTTGGGCCAGGCATCTGTATCGTAAGGGGAAGGTTCGCCAAGATAATCAAAGCCTGTCCAGACAAATTGCCCCATGGTCCAATGATGATCTTCCGCCAGGGCAAAATCCTCATCCGGAAGGTTGGACCAAGAGCAATATTCCATATCGTAAGAAGACGACTGATGATCGGAGTACAACATATCACCCTTTTTTAGCACCGGAAATTTATAAACGCCCCTTGAGCTCACTGTTGATGCCGTTTCCGAACCCAACACTAGATTTTGGGGTAATTTGGCATACGCCTCTTCGTAACGGTGCGCGCGATAGTTTAATCCCGGAACATCCAACAGACTAGCAAAACCATTTTCCAGCACACAGCTTACCTGATCCATACCGCAGGTCACTGGCCGGGACGGATCCTCACGATGGCATATATCCTGTAAAAACGAAGCTACTTTATAGCCTTCGGCACTGCATTGTGTGGGCACTTCATTTCCAATGCTCCACATCACGACAGATGGGTTATTTCTAAAATGACGGATCATGTTGACCATATCCCGTTCGGCCCAATCCGCAAAAAATCGATGATATCCATTTTTACATTTCGCAATATCCCATTCGTCAAAAGGTTCAATCATCAGCATAAAGCCCAATTCGTCACATAGGGCAACTAATTCCGGAGCTGGCATATTATGTGCCGTACGAATGGCATCGCAGCCCATATCTTTGAGTAATTCCAATTGATAACGAAGAGCCGAAACATTGATTGCAGCCCCCAATGGTCCAAGATCGTGATGATTACATACACCCTGAAACTTTCGGATTTTTCCATTTAACATAAATCCCCGGTCGGCAATAATACGAACCTCCCGAATTCCAAAACGGGTTTCAAAACTGTCTGTCAATTTGCCGTCTACAAATACTTGCGTGGAGGCCCGATACAGATTTGGACGTTCGGGGCTCCAGAGGGTAGGGTTTAGCACTTCAAGATTTTGCACGAAAGGCTTGCCATAATTTAGTTTTTGTTGGTTTTCTTTCTGCGCAACCACCTGTCCCGCCGCATCCAAAATCGCAGTTACCATTCGTACCAACTTGCCATCGGCATTCTTTAAACTGGTTTCAAGCTTAACTGAGGCTAAACTGTCCGACACAAAAGGCGTCGTGATATACGTGCCCCAAACAGGTACATGGATCTTCTCCGTCACGATTACATGCACATTGCGATAAAGTCCTGCACCGGGATACCAGCGTGATGACTGTGCTTTATTTTCCAACCGCACAGCAACCGTATTATCCATCCCGTCCGGATGTAGCAATTCGGTCACATCACAATGAAAAGCATTGTAACCATAGGGCCAAAAGCAGGCTTCCTTTCCATTGACATAGACCCGGGCTTCACTCATTGCACCATCAAATTTCAGGACCACGCGTTTATTGACGGGGTCGAATTGTGGAATATCAAATTTGGTACGATACCAACCCACCCCCACATAAGGCAAACCGCCAGTACGGCCCGTTTTTACTGTTGCCTTTTTCTCTCCATTTTGTGTCACTGCAACATCCTGCAGATCATGTGATCGATCAAAAGGCCCGAAAATAGCCCAATCATGCGGTACAGTGACCTTTTTCCAGGCCATATCATCCAATGTTACTGATTCCCCATGAACAACCTCACCCTGAAAAAAACGCCAGTTTTTCTCCAATAAGAAGGATTGGCGTGCAGACTGTCCGTGCGAATTGCCCGGAACAAGTAGGAATAAAAGAAACAAAAAGTAAGTCGTACGCAGTAATCTCATCATCAAATCAGGTGTTTATAGTCTACAGTTCAATTTTTTCATTGTCATTCAGCGGTTTAAATATACCTTATTTAAAAGCATTCAATGCTTTTGTTGGGCGCCCATTATTGTCAAATGCGCCTAGGGTATAACCATTCCAGCCACCATACGCCAAAGGCTCCCAATAGAATATACCCAGTACTTTCTGATCGGGCACACTATTGACCGCGTTGAAGAGATCCTTTAACCATATTTCAGCAATATCTGCTTCATCCCAGCTCATCCCCACCTCGCAGATCATCACTTCTGAATTGTATCGGGCAACCATATCTTTGATGTTGCTGATGCAGGCCGCATTGCGCTCTTCCCAGTTTTCTGGGGTCGGATAAAGTGACATGCCAATCACATCCCATTTCCCACCGTTATTTTTCAGACCGTCGAACATCCAACGAAACAAGTTATTGTCAAATCCGTTGTGCAGGTGTACGATGACTTTTGCTGCCGGAAACACCGCTTTTACTGCATCATAGCCGGCATTATTCAATGTGGCATAATTAGCCATACTGACAGAGGCTTTTCCATCTTCCCAAAGCATTCCATTGCCTGTTTCATTACCGACCTGCACCCATTCAGGTGAAATACCGCTATCTTTTAGCAATTGAAGAACCTCCGTTGTATGATCACTAACAGCCTTCTTTAAACCATCAAACGATAAGCTCTTCCAGGCTGCAGGCTTTGTCTGCTGTCCCGGATCCGCCCAGGTGTCACTGTAATGAAAATCCACCATAATACGCATGCCCAAATGATGCGCCCGACGAGCTTTCACCAGTACGTCATTCTTATTGCACCAGCCTTGTTGGGGATCTACCCAAACACGCAATCGTACCGCATCCATGCCCAGCCCACGCAAGATTTTCAGCCCATCCACTGCGCTGCCTCCTGCATTAAAAAATTGCACACCTGAGGCTTCCATTTCAGTAATCCAGCTCACGTCCGCACCTTTTGCCAAATGTGTTTTAGGTACATCCACCTGAAGATTATCTTTGTCGTTGCAGCCAGATAAGCCCAAACAGAAGCCTATTAGGGCCAACATTATTTTTATTTTTTTCATCCGATTATTTCATTTAAGAACCCGTCCCGATCTATTTTATTCCACATGATATTTGAATTGTTTTGGATCGCTTAGATCAAGAATCAAGGTATGTGTACCGATCTTATTATAAGCGAAGCCAGTTCCATCGGCCGTATACAAGGCACAGTTTCCATCGCCCTCTGCTGCGCCAAAAAACCAAGTCCAGCTGCCATTGATCAACACCTTAATTCCCCATTGTTCAGCTACCGTTGTCGTGATGGTTGCTTTCCAAACCTTCGCCGTCTGGTCATATACCATTGGTGTTGCTGTCGCACTCCAACCATTAAAATCGCCCGTTACCGTCAAGGATTCTACGGAAGTTTCTTTCCAGGCCAACTTATTGACATCGGCTGTCAAGTATAAGTATCCACCTTTACTCGTCCAGCAATTCCAGCGATCAGCTCCACTATACAAAATATATTGGCTACCATCCAGGGGATAAGAACCATAGATGAGCGGTGCACTCGCACTTTCCGCATTGGTTAAATAAAAATTATACCATTGGTCGAGACGCACAAAACCATCGTAAAAACCATCTTCCTTTCTCGAACACAGTTTCCATGGAAATTGCGTAAACTCTTTATTCGATAGGTAGAGATAGGCAGCATCCTCCACGGGCTGATAAGCGGTAACAGTCAGGGCGATCACATTACTGTAGAGCCAATCTGTATTGGTTCCCAATCGTGAAGCAATACGGACATAAAACACGTTCTTTTCATCGGGCAAAAATCCCATTCCCGTGACAAGGTTATTCAATTGTTCATGCGTATAGCTGAGCGAGCTTGCTACCTGCTCGATACTTTTGGTGACAGCAGAAAAAGATGGATCAGCAGCAATTTCTATTTTATTTTTTAAAGCCGACTGCGCCATTGGTTCATCGCTGGCCAAAATCGCCTCATCCCAGACAAGCTGCAGGGCCACGGTCTTGCGGTCAGTAGATTTTAAGACCAGTTCTGTTGTACTGCTGTACAATACCGCAGGTTTTATCCCACTGACAGCCGGTGTCCCCCCCTCCTTTTTACAGGCAACGAAAAGCAACACCAGAATATAGAGTGTCAATTGTTTCATAGGTATCATTATCTTTAAAAGTCCATATGGGAATACCTGGATACTCTCCGCAGCATGTGTGCTCAAATAGCAGTATATCCCCATAGATTTAGTTATTAATGCCAGCCACCGCTAGTAGCCAGGATTTTGGATCAAATTCGGATTAGCGCTCATATCGGTAGTTGGAATCGGATACAGATTGAATTTCGCATCCACAGAGCGGCCGTTCATGTCACCGCCTTTCCATTGCCAGAGGTAATCGCTACCGGTAAATTTCCCAAATCGAATCAGGTCAGTACGACGCGTACACTCCCAAAACAGTTCACGCCCGCGTTCTGCAAGGATAAAATCCAGTGTTAGCTGCGCCTGGTCAATCGCTCCGGCCGAACTGCCATATCCCCGCTCACGGATACTGTTGACCAACCTGATCGCTTCCTGTACACTTCCTCCGCCACCGCGCAGTACAGCCTCAGCATACATTAGATACACGTCGGCCAAGCGGATCATCGGGAAATCAGTACTTACCAAACCTTCATCTGTGGTATAGGTACCATCATCTTTCAAATTTGTAAACTTAACAAGCCCATATCCCTGGCTCGAGGCAGCGGGGTCTTCGACATCCAGGGACTGGCCGTTTTTCCAAAAATCACCTCTTTTGTCTTCCACCTGAAAGAGTGCCACAAATTCGCGAAGTGTACGAAAACTATTCCAGCCGGAAAGCACACCGTAATCCGATGATTTCATGCTTCCAACAATAGGGCCGTTGACAAGATACGTTGTCGCACCCCATGTCGTTGTATGCGCTACATCGGCCTCTATCGGGAAAATAATTTCATTGGTCCGTTTATCATTATCAGCATTAAATACCTGCTTATAATTCGCATTTAAGGAATATCCAGCATCAATCACTTTTTTCGCATAGTTCAGGCATTCGGCATTACGTGCTGTACCCGTATAGACCTGCGCATTCAGATAATTCTTGGCCAATAGGGACCAGGCCGCAGCACGGCTTACCCGGCCATACTCATTTTGACGTGCTTCCGGTAAGATCGTCTCGATCTCAGTCAATTCTTTTTCAATAAATGCAAAGAGATCAGCTCTTGTCATCCGTGGTGGAAAAAATGCAGCAACCGGGTCCTTTTCAGTCACAAAAGGAACGTTCCCATAAAGGTCCATGGCATGACTATAGGCCAATGCACGCAGAAAACGCGCTTCGGCTGCAAACTCCAAAATTTGTGCCTGCTCGGCCGAATTAAAAGTCGCCAGCTTCTCTGTTGTTGCATTCCGTAGAAATTCATTACAGATGGCTACCGTATAATAGATCCGATAATACATGGCATTGACCCAGGTATCGGAAGCTCCCCAGGTCATATACTGGATATCGGTCATATTGTCGCCTCCTGCCCATGTATAGATCACCTCATCAGTCGGTACCTCCTGCAAGTTAAAGTACACCCGAAGGTACCCCCAAGAAGCCGTGCTGCCCGCCATATCCGGATCGGCATCACCACGTCCATTGCCCGCAACGGCAAATGAGGCATACAATTTAGCAAGCACAGCCCGGTAACCATCCATAGAGGTGTATACCGACTCCGAAGTAGTTTCTACAGTGGGATACTGGTTTAAGTCCTTTGTACAGGATTGCAGCAATGCGATTATACCGAACAATCCAAAACAATATCTTTTTATATTTTTCATCGCTATATAAGTTTTCTTTTTTGAGGTAGCCATTAAAAATCCATATTGAGACTCAAGGAGAAAGTTCTTGAGCGTGGGTAGAACGAACTGTCGAAGCCACTCGGAACCTCAGGGTCCATGCCGCTATATTTGCTCACAATAAAAACATTCTGAGCTACCGCACCCACACGTAGATTGGAGATCTTACCCACCTGACCAAAATTATAGTTCACCGACAGGTTTTCCATCCGAAGGAAGGAAGCATTTTCGACGTAATAATCCGAATAATACTGTCTGGTCTGGAATTGGGTATTCAAGTAATCCCGATGTAAGTTGTTGATCGACGCATCCACATATTGAACTGTTTCCCAAGCACTAAGATTCATTTTGGTATTATTGAATACGTAGTTACCCAAATTTGCGCGTAGTGTCGTTGCTGCTGTCCATTTTTTGTAAGTTAACTGCGTATTGAAACCAAAGAGCCATTTTGCCGCGGGCGATTGATAGCGGTACAAGTCCTTTTCGTTGATCGCTCCATCACCATTCAGATCCGCATATACACCTTCGAGCGGCTTGCCAGCCTCATTGTACAACTGTTTGTAGACATAAAACATGTAAGGCTGATACCCCGTTGTCAGAATCTGTATACCACGGCCACTGACATTCGGTCCCACATAAGTTCCTATGGCATTCGCATCCTGCACCAAAGCTATATTGGTTACTTTTGTATGCTGATTAGTCGCATTGAAATTGACTTCCCAGCGCAAATTATCCTTTTGTATGGGTACGGTATTCAGTTGAAATTCGAAGCCACTACTTTCGACATTACCTACGTTGATAGTCGCGTTCTGGTCAAAATTGGTTCCTGCGGCTACAGGCACATTGGCCAATAGATCATGCGTTTTTCTTGTGTAATAGTCAATTGCACCAGACAGCCTGTTTTTCCAGAAAGCGAAATCCAGGCCGTAGTTAAATGCTTTGGTCGTTTCCCAGCGTAAGTCCCGATTGTAAACCGATGGTCTATACACCAGATGGTACTGATCGCCGAAACGATACTGTGCATAGGCTGTTCCCAAATTGTATACCGGCAAATATTCGTAATTTCCGATTCCCTCCTGCTGACCTGTAACGCCGTAACTCGCACGGAGCTTTAGATCGTCCAGGAAAGAGATTCCTTTCATGAAAGACTCCTGCGAAAGACGCCAGGCCAAGGCGACTGAGGGAAATGTTCCCCAACGGTTTTCGGGGCTGAATCGGGAAGTTCCATCCTTACGGACCGTAGCGGTCAATAAATAACGGCTATCGTAATTATAGTTGATCCGTCCGTACCAGGAAATCAGGGTATGTCTTTCGTCAGATGCAATAGCAGTCGAGCGTATATCACCAGCTTCGTTATAGTATACGATAGGTGGCCGTCGGGCACTCCAATATTGATAATCGTGACCTGCTGTCACGTCAATTGTACTTTTAATTTCCGGGAAGAACTTATTATAGTTTAGATAGCCTGTAAACAATTTATTTTTAAGCGTCTGTTCATAACGGTCAAAAGCGCCTCCGATCGTAAAATTATTGGCTGCACTTGCCGGAATAAGATTCGATCCATTTCCTTTGGCATAGTCATATCCGAGTGTTACGTGCGCTTTCAATTCAGGCAGCAGATGGAATTTATAATCGAGGTCAAGGTTACCCACGGCTCTATTGACTGTACTACGGTGTTTTTCCTGCTTGAGCAATCCAAGTGGATTGAGGTTTGCACCTGTTGCCGGAAGACCGGCATTATCCAAACTCTCGTAATAGCCACCATAAGCATCTGCCCCAGAATAAATCGGTTGCGTAGGATTAAATGCTACAGCAGACCATATCGCATCGGTATTGGCAAAACCGTTGTTGTTACGGGCACCTTTAACATTTAAATTTACGGTCAGGTGTTTATTAAAAAAAGTGGGATTTAACACCAAAGCGCCCGTCACGCGCTCCGTTTTGTCGGTCCGCAAAGTCCCTTGCTGATTATAATAGCCCACCGATGTACGAAAAGGCAAGGTTTTGCCGATCTTTCCCTGTAGACTTAAGTTATTATCCGTTCCGATGGCATCCTGAAAAACCTCAGACAGCCAATCTGTTGAGGCATTGCCCAATAACGCCTTTTGGGCAGTGCTCCCTTTGGTATTGATGAGCGAGGCAAATTCATCGCGCGACATCATATCAGCCACTCCCATAGCCTGCTGCATGGACACGATTGAAGAGAAAGAAAGCCGTAAAGCATCTCCTTTACCCTTCTTTGTTGTTATCAATAATACCCCGTTTGACGCTCGGGATCCATATATTGCTGTCGATGATGCATCTTTGAGCACTGTCATGCTTTCGATATCATTCGGGTTGATCAGACTGAGAAAATTGCCACTATTGCCGCTAATACCACCAGTCTCTAGCGGTACACCGTCCAATACGATCAATGGATCGTTGCTGGCACTCAAGGAGGCTCCCCCACGGATACGTATCGTACTCCCGGAAGAAGGAGAACCGCTGTTGGACATCACCTGCACACCAGCTGTTTTTCCATTGATCAGCTGTTCGGGAGAGCCGACAAGTCCACTGTTAAAATCCTTGCTTCCGACCGTATTTACGGCACCGGTTAGATCCTTTTTTGTCGTACTACCATATCCTACTATGACGAGCTCTTCCAGCACATTTCCCGCAGGCACCATGCTGACATCCACGGATGTTCCCCCTACCACCGTCAAGGTTTGGCTACTGTAGCCTACAACAGAGAATAGAAGCTGGGATTTACCCTTGGGCAATGAGATACGGTACGAGCCATCACTCGCTGTTGAAGTGCCCACCGTAGTTCCGGCCACCAATACTGTAACACCTGCCATCACCTGCCCCTGCTCGTTGCGGACCACCCCACGGACGTCCTGTTGTTGCATCGACCTGATCCACTTGCTTTCCCCTTTCGTTGCAGCATAAAGCTGCGTTTCCCCAAGACAGGATAGCAAGGACAAGCCCAATAAACTTGTTTTAAATGCAAAACCCTTCATTGTTTAAAATTTAGATGTGTTTATAATTGTTTTCTTTCCCTTTATTATATTTTTTGTATTCCTTATCGCTTTATTAAGCATTCCCCTAAAAAACGTCGCCATTTTTTCAGGTCGTCATCCTGCTCCAAACCTTGATCCTTATAGCCTGACGGTTTATTATCCATGGCCTAATGAACCGTGGAATTATACAGCTGTATCGCTATTCGAGCCATATCGCAGCTATAGATAGTGCCACCCCCTCCATCTTTTCGCCTGAAACGATTAGTTTTTCGATATCCCTTTTGTCAAATTGAACCGGAACCGTGGGCTTAAAAAACCGCTCAAGAAATACAGGGTAAGGAGCAGGTAGCAAAGCCGTAGGCACGAGCTTTAAGTCGGCTAGATCCATACGGACCACCGTTTCGCCGGATGCCCCAATAGCTATATTATCGACATAGGTATACCCTTTTTTTGTCACAAACCCAGCATTCAGTAGCGGATTCCCGCCTTCATGTTTCAAGAGTATACAGAGCTTTGTGGCAGCAGCGATACCCGCAGGCCGTTCAGCAATTGTCGATTTGATATCTTTTACCCAAAAATACTGTACCCCAGAATCCTTGGCATGAAAAGTATAGGTCCAAAAAGGAACTTTACTGAGATCATGATGCTCCCGTTGCGCAGTCATGTAAGCCGTTTCTGGAATAGCGAAAGTTTCCAAAGAAGAGACTTTGGACAAGGACTCAAAAAGCCCTATAGGCGCACGCTGCTCATTTAAACCCACCGTCCAATAACTATTGACACGATAATTCCAATCCAGTGGTGCTCCAGTCTGATTATCAGGATAGGTAATTTTTTCACCATCCACAAACACAGTAGCTGTATATTTCAATTCATTGCCCACTAATAAAGATGCCGGGACATCCGCTTCATAGGTACAGTTATCTTTGGAGATCAACTTGATGTAGGGATTATGATCTTTCCAAAACGAAACCTGGTCCGTTTGTAGAATAATGGAATCGGGCTGTTTTTCAAAAACATAACGGAACTGCAATTTGGTAGAGCGCCCTTTTTCCAATATTTCGGGCTGCTGGTGTATCAATAAAGGCTGCTTCAGCGCTTCAGTTTTTGGCGCGTAATATTCGCCCAAATAGCCATTTTTCCAGGGCGAGGAAGCTAGCCAGCTATTTTTCAGCTGGAGATTCTTACGTTTTAACAGATATACTCCAGGCTTAACACTGAAACTTGTTTTAGCGACTGAAATATCTTCATCGGTATCATTTTTCCCTAATACTGACCGGACGGTAAACAGGTCGCCTAGATCAGGAATCCGAATATCGATCCTCTGTGACCGGTACAGAATATGTACCACCTCACGATCGAGCGATGGCTTGGCAAAAGGATCAGCGATTTTTTCTGCATCCGGCATAACCTCCAAACGCCATAGACCATCTTCCAGACGATCTAAAAAATAAGCACCAGATCCACCGTATTCCACCACAGGTGATGAACCATGACCGGCAACATGTTGCAATTTCGTTGGATTTAAAGGCCTTACAGTCGTATTATTGGTGTAAAAATACTTATCCTGCGCATTCATCACGGAGAGATCCTGCTCATAACTGACGCTAAAATCGCCAAATAGGGTGTCTTGAGGATACTGTTCAAACTTTTTATTTCTCGGTATCGTATAAGCCACCTCCGCAGCAATCATGGTACTCAGTGCTTTTGCCGGGGTATAAGCCAAATTGAGATAATGTGTCTGATATTCGGTATTGTAGGCTGCAATATCCATCGGATCGTAAGCAAACTGAGTGATCCACTGAAATCCCGCCGAACGAAATGTGCGGCTCATTGCGGGATGCATGTAGCTGTAGAGATTATCAGCAGGATCATATTCGTAAACTGCTTTCGCTTTGTTGGCGAAGCCTTTCAAGTTTGAAAAAGGGATATCGTACTGATCAATGTAAGGAAGAAAATTCCCCTGGCGCTCCCGTCCAGCAACCAGTCCCACAGGATACCATTGATAGGTTGTCCCTTGGATATCAGCATCAAAATAAGCCTTAACATGTTCCATATTATGACTTACATTGTAGAAAATCGGTTTTTTGTTACCACTTTTCTTCATGGCCTTCACCATTCGACCGATATAATCCGACGTTGTCTGAATGGCACCTGTATGACAAGGTTCATTATTTATTTCAAAGCCAATGATATAAGGATCCGTCCGATAAGCATTTCCAGTATACGGGTTGACATGATGAAGTAACTGGGTAATATATTTTTCCTGAGCAGCTATCGCCTGTGGATTAGCATGAACTGCACACTTATCATAATGATACGTAAATGCATCTGTATTTATATTTCTCTCTGGATAACCATTACCAAAATTGGTCATTCCCGTAATCAGGATCCTAATTCCCCTCTCCTGAAGTTTAAAGAACAGATAGTCCAATAGATCAAGGTGCTCATTGTTGATCAGGTTACCATTTTTATCGGAGATTTCTACATCCCAAATATGGATACGATAAGCATTATATCCCAAACGGGCGAAGTGGTAAACGTCGCGATCAATAGCCTGCTTTCGATCGAAGCCTTTATCGTGCAAAGCCCGAAAGGCATGGGCAAAAGGAACGGTATAATTGACGCCATAAAATGAAGCTTCAGCTTTGGAGTCGGACCAGCGCATGACACCTTCACGGTCGACAAAAACTGTAGGGACCTTTTTAATAGCCTTCGATTGAGCGTAAGAATTGACATAGCCCAAGAGAGCAAAGCAGCATAAAATAATTACACGCATGGATTGTATCGATTTATAATTTTTTGGTTATTACTCTTACAAACCTATCAAACGTGATTATTTTTTAAAGCCACATATCGGACAAAGAACAACACAAATTGGACATTCCCAACCACCAAAAACAACAAACAACACTAACAATCAGCCACTTAAAAATAACCTTCCATATACACCTTTGGTGACATCCCAAATTCCGATTGAAAACATTTTGAGAAATAGGAAGCATTGGAGAATCCGACCATATACATCACCTCGGAAACGGTAAACTTTTTTTGCTGTAATAACAGCGCTGCTTTCTTGATACGAATGCTGCGTATATACTCCACCGGTGTATAGCCTGTTAGTTGCTTAATTTTACGATAGAGTTGTCTGGCGGCGACATCCGTGAGCTCACTGAGCCGCTGCACCGAAAATTCCGAATCGTCTAAATTTTCTTCGATCAGCCGTGTCACATTGGTCAGAAATTTTTCATCCGGTGAATGTACAGCTATTGCTTCTGTGGGTTTACTGATTTCGTCGATACGCAATTGAGCGACAATCTTATCTTTCCTATCCAAGAGCTGCAATAGCTGTATCTGGAGCAAGTCCAGATCAAAAGGTTTCGCCATATAAGCATCTATGCCGACGGCAACCCACTCGCGTCTGATCAGCTCATCGTTTTGTGCTGTAAGCAAAATAATCGGAATGGTTGCCGTCACGATATTTTGTCGTAGTTTTTTCACCATTTCAATCCCCCCCATATTGGGCATCATGGCATCCGTGAGAATAATGTCGGGCACAAAAGTATGTCCGTCGATCAAGCGTAAGCCCTCACTACCATCACTCACAATGCGGCAATCGTAATGTGGCTGCATGGCATTTCGTAAAAAATCAGCGAGTTCGGCATTATCTTCGACGATCAGTAGCTTTCGTTTAGCCCCTACCGGTATGCTATCGGTCGCATCCTTATCGTTTACATGGTCATGTTTCCAACTAAGCGTTACGGCTGTGCCCTTTTGATCGCTCGCTATATCAACGCTCCAGCCCAACTGCTCACAATAACTTTTGACCAGGTACAGACCAACGCCCGTGCCCTGTACAGCACTCACTTCTTTCAGGGAAGAACGATAGAATTTGCTAAATACATAAGGTAGGTCTTCAGGTGCTATACCAATTCCCGTATCCCGAACGATAAGCTTGACATCTGGACCAATTACTTTCAGCTGCAGTTCCACGCTACCCTCCGGACGATTATACTTACAGGCATTAGCAATGAGGTTGTTGAGAATCGATCCCAGTTTGGCTACATCGGTCTGTATAAAAAAGCTCTCTACATCGGTGACAAAGTCAATATGGACGGTACTGTACTCCGGTACCTGCTGCCAGTCAGCTATAATTTGTCTGCTATAGGCGACCAGATCCATCTGAGAGGTAAGCAGGCCCTGCAAGGGCGTCTGTTGCTGCTCGACCTGATCAAAAGTCATCAATTCCTGGATGAGATGGCTTATTTTTAAGGCATTTCGATGAACACCATCTAACTGCTTCTTTTTGTCACTGCTCTTTGTCTGCCGCATCATTTGGCTGACAGGGGCCAAAATCAGGCTCAACGGGGTTTTCAGCTCATGCGACACAGCTGTTAGGAAGTCCATTTTCATCTTTGTGAGCTCAAGTACCTTTCTCCGTTCGCGCCTTTCCCATTTTAGCGTACTGCGAACCCTGAAAAAATTGACGACCCAAAATAGCAGAAAAATAACAATGAGGGCGTAAGCAGCTTTGGCCCAATAGCTTGCATACCATGGATAACGGATCTGAATATGGTAGGTATAAATCTCCGACACAACATGACCGGCGACATCCACTTTAGCCAACTGAAGGTCGTAGTTACCCGAACTTAAGTTGGACAGGAGCACTTTGTTATCACCCCGTTCCATCGGAATCCAGGTTTCATTTTTTCCTTTAAAAGCATAAGCTAGGCGATAGCCCAAATGATTTCCATAATCCAAATCGGAAAATTCAAGCCGGAGGTTATTCTGATCATGCGCCAAAGTGATCTCGTTTTTATACCGTAAGCCATAGTCGTAATTTCCGAAACGTTCATTATTGACATACATTGCGGTGAGCACAATCTTTTTGGAACCATCCAGATCCGCTAGATCATTTTGCGCGGGCAACAGGACCACCTCATCAATTCCGCCCAGCACCACTTGTTCCCGCTCGGCATCGTAGTACATTGAGGATATCCTTTGTCCGTATCTTAATAGTTCCGTTTTTAAACTCTGCTTATTAACCTGCCACACGCCAGTACTCGTTGCCAGCCAGATGCTTTCTTTGATCTCGGCCATGGCAGTTACTTCTCCTTTACCAACAGGATCAAAACGAACCAATGTATTTTTCCCGTCCGGAGCAATACGCCTCAATTCGCCATGTTCCCCTACCCACACCGTATGCTGCCCATCCTTCAGCATAAAGGTCGCCTGATCCAATGCATGCCCAGCGCTGTCTTTAAGCTCCGTTATTTTCCCTGTGGCCACATCAATGCTACTGATCCCCTTATTATAGAACAGCGCCAAGATCTTCCCCCTACCATTGTCAACGATCTGATTGGCAAAATCTTCCAGAAGACCGTCAGCTTTACTGAAATTACGGCTTGCTATGACCGGGCCCGTCGCCTCCAATAAACGGCTTCGGCTGACGACAAATATTCCCCCCATATAGGAGGCCACCCAGAGATTATCCTGTCCATCTTGTAAGATGTCGTACGACCATTTCGCATTTCGTCTTCCACTGGCATCGACAATTGTAAAGGTTTTAAACTGTTTCGTATGCGCATCAAACACATTGACGCCGCCGTCTGAGGCTATCCATACCAATCCCGTATGATCCTCAAATATATCCCGGATACGGTTGTGTGCCAGACGATAGGTCTTGGCATCCATGCGGTACCAGCTGCTTTCCGTATTTTTATCGTCCAGCCCACGTACACGGATCAAACCATTATCGCCGCCCAGCCAATACCAGCCATTGCGATCCTTGTTAATTTTATAAAAACGGTTGCCATCGCTGCTCGCTGTCAATTGATAGATCGGCAGTATTTTTTCCACCTTGCGGTTGGACCATAAGGAAAATCCCAGATCGGTACCCAGCCAGATATTTTCCGACCGATCCTTAAAGATACTCCACACGATGTTATTGGCCAGCGAGTTTCTATTGCGGGAATCATGTTTGATCCGTTTGACCAACTGCTGATCCAGCTGATACGTAAAAAGACCATCATCCGTACCGACAAGCAAGGTGTTGGAATCTTTGGAAGCCATCGCTTTGATGGGATGATTTTGTAGTACCGGAGTTTTCTGAAGCGTATGGTTCTTCGTATTATAGCGATACAGGCCATATTCTGTTCCAACATAGGTACTTGCCGATTCCGGAATAGAGAATATAGAATTCACAAATTGATTACTACCCGGCCTATAATCCGGGAGCGGTAGAGGCACAATATCTTTTTTCGATGGATTTAATTCAAAAAGTCCATTATATGTACCGATTAAGATTCTATCGCCCACCTTTTCCAGTGCATACACGGCGGTTTTTGATTTGTTCTTTGGAAATGAATTCTGATAATCGATAAGTTTACGTGTCTTGGTATTATAGCAATACAAACCACTTATTGAACCGATCCACAAGGTATCGCCAACAAGGAGCAAAGACCTGACATCTCCAGGTCCCCCTGCCGGAAAAGATTCAAATCGGTCGTACTGATAGTTATAGAGCAGCACTCCCTGCCCTGTCCCCAATGCGAAATGTTTATTATCGATCAACGCAATACAGTAAACGAACGTCTGAAAAGGAGATTTGGTCCCCGTGAGCGGCTGTAGTGCATAGCCATCATAATTAAATAACCCATTGTTACTTCCGAGCCAAAGCATCCCCAAGCTATCCTGTGCAAAAGAGTGGACTGTATTGGCATTCGTTCCCAAGGAAATATTGCGAAAAGAGGGATAATCCAGCGATTGCCCGAAAACAGCCGTACCCACGAAGGAACAGACAAGTAACCAACAGAAATAAAGAGACTGCATTTTTTATAAGCGCTATACCACAAACTTAATTATTTCAAACGGAATACTGCTTATCCAATCAATTGTGCCAAGCGAAAATAGCGTCCTTTACGCCGATGTGCAACTCTTACTTTTCTACCGTTTTCAAGCTGACTTTTACCTGGCAATCTTGCTTAAACGAAATTTTTTCAAACGAAGCCTCATAGCGGTTGTTCTTTTTTAAAAAAAGTATATATGGCACATTTAGAAGTAAAACCGAGAAACGGAGCGCCCTGGTGGCTATGGCTGCTGCTTTCACTTATCGCGCTGGGATTGGTCCTGTATTTTATAAACCGTTACAACAGTGACGCCAGGTTAAATAACCCCACTCCAGATACAAGCATTAACGAAACAGCGCCGCAAACAGATACGCTTTAGACTCCGTTGCATATAAAAAATTGATCACCCAATAAAATTGAAGACATGGCATTAGAAGAAAACAACTATAATCATCTGATTGAACTCGGTGGAAGCGATTACGAAATTGTCGATGGCGAACCTGATATCCGGGGCTGGAAAGTAAAGAATGAGGCCGGCCAACTGCTCGGCAAGGTAGATGATCTGCTCTTTGACCCTGAAAGCCAACAGGTCCGTTACATCATTATCGATCTCCATGACGCCGAATTTGTTATTGACGAAGATAAGAAAGTATTAGTCCCCATTGGACTGGCGTCGCTTTACGATGGCACACAGATTCAGCCCAGCAATGAAGAAGCTTACACAACCCCAGCTGTTGAGCCGATCGATCATAGCGTGATCCTAACGGTAGACGAAATCCCAACGGAAGAACCCGCAACCGATTATCTGTACAACCCTGCCGATGATGGCGAAGTTGTGGTGATATCCGTCAACGAAGATCAGTTAATCCGCTTACCTGCTTACCAACAGGATCAGCTCGATCCCGAAACAGAACTTAGTATCCGTCATATATTTGAAGGCACCGGCGATGTGGGTTTTATCGTGAGCGAAAGCAGCTATCACCCGACGGAATTCTATGATCATTATCACTTTAGTGAAGACACGTTCTATAGCGGCGGGAAAAAGACCGAAGGTCTTCCGCCGGATCAGACCCAACGGACCAGAAGGGTGACTGCCAGACATGAGCAAACCACAGGACATGAGCCAGGCACGCTCGACAATAACAGTGAATTATAGGATAATCAGATATAACTATTATATCAGGAACTATTACATCAGGCTTAAATTACAGCATTTATTTAAGCCTGATGTCTATTTATAGCTATTTTATCGGGCCGTATTTACCGAATTGACTTGTTAAAATACCCAAACCGCCAGTATTTTATAACCTATCGCGATAAAAAACTACCCAAATCCCTCTAACGTCCTATAAACTGCATTAAAATTGCAGGATTTGTAGAAAATCAATACAAATCGGTTATGAAAACAACATATAAAAACATCCACGTAAAGAATAGACAAACCATCAGGAGGTATTATGAAAAATATAGCTGGTATAAACTTGACAGGGAAGAGCTTACACAGGAATTACTTATCCGCGGCGGTTTTCTAGCAATTTTTACCTGGCTGCTATGGTAAGCCGCTGTTCAATTGAATTTACGCGTATTGGTCTTTCTTAAGTGATGACCTATTCATCTACCTTGCCTTTTGCATATAGTAAATCATCACCGGTAAGCATGGTTTTGCATATTGGATAGATGACGGTATCAGCCCATAGCGGATTGCTATTTAAATCAGTGGACTGATCAAATTTTTGCTTTTTTCCCTAAAAAAGCAAACGATTTATTTCGGGCATCCGTTCATGAAGTAAACATCAGTTTATTTACTTTTCTAAACATTGGATTATGAAACAAGAAACTGGAACTACCCCAAAATTTAAAGCTAAGGCTACTGTTAAAGCTGATCCAGCGTTGCAGGAGCTCTTTTTGGATGAAATAATGGACCTCTACTGGGCCGAAAACCATCTTGTCAAATCGTTGCCAAAAATGATAAAAGCGGCATCATCACCGGCATTGGCCACTGCTATCGAAAATCATCTCAAGGAAACAGAAGAGCACGTTTCGCGGCTGGAACAGATATTCAAGCTATTGGGCAAAGAAGCACTGGCTAAAAAATGTGATGCAATGGAAGGGCTTACCAAAGAAGCGGAGGGCATCATCGAAAGTACTCCAGTGGGGACCGCAACCCGGGACGTGGGTATTATTTTGGCTTCTCAAAAAGTAGAGCATTATGAAATCGCCAGCTATGGTGGTCTGCTCCAGCTTGCTGCCACATTGGGACTGCAAGAAGTGGCCGAATTGCTTGAGCTGACACTCGGAGAGGAACAAACGGCTGACGCAATGCTCACTGAGGTGGCAGAAAATAAAATTAACTATACGGCGGCAAAAGAATAATAACACATCAAGTAACATGAAAAAGAGAGAAACAGAAATAAAAAAGGTCAAACAGCCTGAAAACGAAAAAACAAAATCATTAGATCAGCATATAGTCGATGCGACCGGCCAATTGATGACCACCGACCAGGGAGTGAAGATCAACGACGATCAAAATTCATTACGTGCAGGTGACCGCGGAGCTACGCTGCTGGAAGATTTTATCCTACGGGAGAAGATTACCCATTTTGACCACGAACGTATCCCCGAACGCGTGGTGCACGCCCGGGGGTCGGGCGCACACGGCATTTTTAAGTTGTACAAGCCGCTGGGAGAGCTGACCAAAGCTGGTTTTTTGAACGATACAGAAATAGAGACCCCGGTATTTGTACGTTTTTCTACGGTTGCTGGTTCCAGGGGATCCACAGACCTGGCCCGTGATGTTCGTGGCTTTGCCGTCAAATTCTACACACAAGAAGGAAATTTCGATTTGGTAGGCAACAATATGCCGGTATTCTTTATTCAGGATGCGATGAAATTCCCGGATCTGGTACATGCCGTCAAACCTGAACCGGACAATGAAATCCCGCAGGCAGCTTCCGCACATGATACTTTTTGGGATTTTATTTCCTTGATGCCGGAGTCTACCCATATGATCATGTGGTTAATGAGTGATCGAGCCATTCCACGCAGCTACCGGATGATGGAAGGCTTTGGCGTACACACATTTCGATTTATTAATAAGAAGGGAGAAGCCACCTTTGTTAAATTTCATTGGAAGCCGCTTCTGGGGGTACATTCCGTCGCTTGGGATGAGGCGCAAAATATTTCAGGTAAGGATCCTGATTTTCACCGGCGCGATCTTTGGGATGCTATCGAAAACGGCGCATTCCCGGAATGGGAGTTAGGCGTGCAGATCGTTCCAGAGGCAGATGAGTTTAAATTTGATTTTGACTTGCTAGACTCTACCAAAATTATTCCTGAAGAACTTGTCCCCGTACAGCGAATTGGAAAAATGACGCTCAATCGTAATCCCGACAACTTTTTTGCGGAAACGGAACAGGCTGCTTTTCACATAGGCAACGTCGTACCAGGGATAGATTTCACCAATGACCCCTTATTACAGGGACGTCTCTTTTCATATACGGATACACAATTGATTCGCTTAGGTGGTCCTAATTTTCACGAAATACCAATTAATCGGCCGATCAACCCATCACACAATAACCAACGAGACGGATTTATGCGCCAGAGGATTGACCGCGGAAAAACTAGCTATGGGCCAAATTCGCTCGGTGGTAACGACCCCGCCCAGGTGAAGGAGGCAGATGGTGGCTTTACGAGCTATCAGGAACGTATTGACGCGAGAAAAGTGCGCGCACGTAGCGATAGTTTCCGCGATCATTTTAGCCAGGCAAGGTTGTTTTTTCACAGCCAGTCAGAGCCCGAGAAAAATCATATTATTGATGCGTTCAGTTTCGAATTGGGGAAGGTAAAAACCGTCGCTGTAAGGCAACGTATGATTGGTATCTTGTCTTTAGTGGATAAAGGCCTAGCTGCTGAAGTAGCGTTTGCACTTGGGTTAAAGGTGCCGCAGGAACCCGAAAAGCCGATCAATCGCAGTTTTCCGGCCGATGCTGACCCCGAAAATTTTGAGCCTATCCAAGTTGAAGGAAAGGTTAAAGTTTCATCTTCATTGAGTATGAAAGATACGGTAAAAGATAGTATCCAAAGCCGAAAAGTAGCCATACTTGCTGCGGATGGAGTTGATGCGGTATCTCTGCAAACGGTAAGCGAAGCTATTGTAGCCGCTGGTGCGGTAGTGCATGTTATTGCCCCGAAACTGGGCGAGATCACGGCCTCTGATAATTCGAAAATCCCGGTTGAAGAGAGCTTCCTGACGGGGGCATCTGTACTGTATGATGCTGTATATGTGCCTGGTGGAAAAAATAGTGTAGCAACACTGGAAGCGGAGGCAAACGCTATACATTTTCTGAATGAAGCGTTTAAACATTGTAAAGCAATTGCAGCGGATGCGGATGCAATTCAGGTATTGGAAGCTACTTATTTCTTCGATAAGCTTCCCGACGAATTTTCAGAGAAAACTGTGCTTGAAGAAGGAGTCATTGTCGAAAAAGACGCCAGTGATTTAGCGGAGAAATTTGTCAAAGCAATTGCGCAGCACCGCTTTTGGGAGCGTGAAAAACCAAGACAGGTACCGGCTTAGAAAAGTGACGGTAACGATAAAAAAGCCCGGTAATATGCCGGGCTTTTGCTATTTAAGATGGTATTTATCCGATCGGATCTTTTCTTTAGTTTGCCAGTATCGCAATCGCGCCTTCATTGCCCTGCTGGGCGGCAAGGTCGCATACAGAAAGCCCGCGGACATCAAGGAGCGTTGGATCTGCGCCCTTCTCGAGCAACAGTTTTAATACATCATTGCGGCCAAACATGGCCGCAAACATCAGTGCTGTACCGCCGTTGCCATGTTGTAGGTTTAAGTTTGCACCATGTCGAATGAGAATCTCAGCGATATCCTTATAGCCCTTGAAGGCAACCCCCATCAATGCGGTATTGCCACCATTATCCTGTGCATCAACATCGGCACCAGATTCGAGCAATAGCTTAGCCGCGGCGAGCTGATTATTATAGCAGGCGATAATCAACGGCGTGTAGCCTTTGGTGTCACGGCTATTTAAATCTACCTGCTGTCGAATAAGTTCCTGTAATACTTCGACATTGCCTAGGCGGGCGGCATGTATAATTACTTCTGTCATCTGTGTCATATCGGAATTGTCCTTATTTATAACTAAAAATTACTTATTTAAGTTATTACAGGAACAAAAGCTAAAGTACAAGGGTTTGGAAAATATTGATCTGCACCGTTTCCCAGCTATTCTTACCTGGTTGTTATAGTAAGGTAACATATACCCAAGGAGATATCAATTCACAATATCCAAACCATTTGCAGTTCTGTGTTGTCCTATCTGTAAACTTAAATCAACAACACATTGAACAGATTTGCCCGGATTGCTTTAAAAACAATATTGTGGATTATTGGAGGAATAATTACGCTTTTTATTCTTATCGTTTTCCTGCTTCGCCTACCCTCCATACAGAATTATATCGCTGGTAAAGTGACACATTATGTCGAAGGAAAGATCGGCACCCCCGTCAAAATTGGTTATATCAATATCGATTTTCCTAAAAAATTGGTTTTGGAAGATATCTATCTCGAAGATCAAAGTAAGGATACCTTAGTTGCTGGTAAAAGCATTGCGGTCGATATCAATATGCTGAAACTATTAAAGAATACTGTTGAAATCCAAAGCCTGGAAGCCGATGGAATTACCGCCAAAATACGTCGCACCTTGCCAGACAGTGCCTTTAACTTTGATTATATTGTTAAGGCCTTTGCTTCTGAAAAGGAAAGTGAGCCTACCGCAGACACGACTTCAGCACTGCTGTTTAACCTGGATAAGGTTAAGTTTTCAAAAATACATGTGGTCTATGCCGACGAGGTTATCGGCACCAGTGCCGATGTCTATCTCGGCAGCATAAATACCAATATTAAAAAATTTGACTTGACCAAGAACATGGCCTTTGACTTACCAAAAATAAAAGTCGACGGGCTAAATGCAACGGTAAAACAATGGAAACCAACAACTGATGGATCTGGCCCTTCGGTTGAAGATTTTGGTATCACCGATAAAACTGCACAGAGCACATCCCTCCTTCCTGATGTAGGCATCCAGGTAGCCGAGCTCAGTAATGTGCTGGTTCGTTATGAAGATGAATCGAGAGCACTTAAATCTCAATTTATCCTGAAAAACTTCTATGCTGCTATCAATAAGATCGATCTCAACAAAGAGTTTGTCGACATCCAAAAGCTCGATCTCGACGGTTCGGATAATAATGTCCTGCTGGGAAAAATCCAAAAATCTTCGGCCTCAGCAGCAAAAACCAGCGAAGTTGAAGCCGACAGCAGCAGCGCTGCAAAGATGAACTGGGCCGTTTCGGCAAAAGACATCAACATCAAAAATACCAGTATCCGTTTTAAGGATGACAACCAGCCCCGCATCAAAGGATTTGACTATTTTAACATCCATATGCCGGGATTCAAAACCCAGATGACAGATTTATATTATAGCGCCGATTCCATCAGCGGATCACTGAAAGAGCTTGTTGCTGCTGACCACTCTGGATTTGCGATCAAGCAGCTGAAAGCCGATTTTAACTATACCAGTACAGGTGCCGAAATTAAAAATCTATATGCGGAAACTCCCCGTACCTTGATACGCGATTACGTTAAGCTAAGTTACCCTTCCTTGGATATCATTTCCAAAAAGCCGGAACTGATCCGGGTCAATGCCAGCCTCATCAAGAGTTATATTGATATGCGCGATATTCGCTTTTTTGCCCCTTTTCTGGACACTATAGAAGTAATGAAGCCGCTGTTGGACAAGAAATTCTATATTGACACCCGCGTAACTGGCCGTGTCGATGACCTGCATATACCGAATATCGATTTCCGCACACTTTCCAATACGCGGCTGATTGCCAGTTTACATTTAAAAGGACTTCCCGACATGAATAAATTGTCGGTAGACCTCAACCTGAAAAAACTTACCACAGGCCGTTCGGATATCGAAAAGCTGGTTTCCAGGTCTATGCTGCCTCAAAATATTGAGCTGCCCAATGCCATCGGACTGAGCGGTACTTTTAAAGGTGGAATGGCATCTTTTAATACAAAACTGGCTTTGGTTACCGAAAAAGGGACTGCTAAATTAGATGGAAGGGTTGCTATGGCCAAGCGCGATACCAGCTATGAGGCATCGGTAAGTGTGCGCAACCTGGACATCGGCAAAATCATGAAGATGGACAGTACGCTGGGGATTCTTTCGTTCGAAGGAAAAATTAAAGGCAGGGGTACCGACCCTAAAAAACTGATGGCCAATTTTGACGGTAAAGTGAACCGGCTGGATGCGATGGGCTACCGCTACCATGATATCGACATGGATGTATCGGCCGATAAAGGTGCAATGAAGGCATCCATTCTGAGCCCCGATCCGAATATCAAACTTAAGCTGAATGCCAGCGCCAATATGAAATCGACTTATCCCAAGGTAGCATTCGAACTGCTGGTCGACAGCATCAACCTACAAAAGTTAAACCTGATGCAGGAAGCTGTCAGCTACCGGGGCAAGCTGAGCGGTAACTTTAGCACTGCAGATCCAGACTTTTTGAATGGCGAAGCACATATTACCAATTCGTTGATCCGATATAACACTGATCGTTATGCACTGGATACTGTCTCCCTCTTGGCCAAGGCCGATACAAGCAGTAATCAGTTGGTATTGCGGTCCGATTTTTTAAATGCCCACTTGGTCGGCAAGTACAAAATGCTGGAACTGCAGAGTGCCGTCCAAGATCTCCTGCAAGTGTATTATAAACCCGAAAAGCCGGTTAAGATTCCGCCCTACTCGCCGCAGGTCATCGAATTTTCAGCACAACTTACCCGCAATAAACTCATTCAGGATTTTCTTCCTGAGCTGACGGAAATGAAAGCCATTACCCTGGATGGTCTCTTTAACAGTGCATCGAAAAACCTATCGGCCAAATTAGATGCACCACGCGTGGTCTATGGTGGTACCGAGATCAACAATGTTACCCTAGATATCAACAGTCTGGACAGTGCCCTTTACTATTCGGCCTTAATCAACAAAGTTAAAGTCAGCAGCATTGAACTCACCAACACAGTTTTTAGTGGAAAGGTCGCACACAATACGGTTAATCTAGGGTTGTGGATCAAGGATAAGCATGATAAAGAACAATATCATCTGGGAGCCGATATGCAAGCCAAAGATGGTGTATTTGTATTCAGCTTACTACAGGACGGCTTAATGCTCAACTACGATAAGTGGGATGTGGCGCCCAACAACACCTTAAAATTTGGTAGCGCCGGCCTATTGGCTAATAATTTTGTCCTCAGCAACAAGGGACAGGAACTGCGCATCGCTTCTCAGGACAGCATCCTGAACTCACCAATTGATGTGGCTTTTAAAAACTTCCGCATCGAGACCCTGAGCAAGATGGTTATGAGTGATAGTCTGGATCTTGGCGGCGGCATAAACGGACAAACGACGCTATCTAGACTGGAAAGCAGTCCGGTTTTTATTGCAGATATGACCGTAGATAAGTTTTACTTCGGAAAAGATACCGTGGGCAACGTCAATATCAAAGTCAATAATGAACGCGAAAACACCTACAATGCCCATGTGAGCATTACCGAAAATGGTAACAACCTCGTCCTGAGCGGTGATTTTATCAATCCGCCGCAAGGCGACGCAACGCTCGACTTCACACTAGATATCGCGCCACTGACGATGAAGACCGTACAGGCATTCAGCATGGGAAATCTGAAGGATGCCAAGGGTAACCTGGAGGGCCAGCTAAAAATAGCAGGATCGCCTTCAAAACCACAGATTAGGGGCGACCTCAATTTCAGGGAAGCCGAGTTCAATGTGGCCATGCTCAATGCCCTATTCAAAGCAAAGGATGAACAGATCCGTTTTGATCAAAATGGAATATCGTTCCCCAAATTTGAACTCGAAGACAGCAAAGGCAATATTGCCCAGGTCAGCGGTTCTGTCAATACCCAAACCTATACCGATTTTGACTTTGACCTCAACATCGTCATGGACAATTTTGAAGTACTAAATTCCACGCAGGCAGACAATGATCTATTTTATGGAAAAATGTTTCTTGGCACCGATCTGCAGATCGGCGGAAATCTAGACAAACCGGTTGTGGACGGAACCATCAAGGTTCTCGACAGCACTGATTTTACCATGGTGATGCCAAACAATGATCCTGGCATGGCCGATCGGAAGGGCGTGGTCGAATTTGTGGATAAACGGGATACGGCTACCGCAAATATGCTTGCCAGATTAGATTCTATGACTGTAACAAAGCTTACAGGAATAGACGTCGATCTGAATCTGCAAACTGATAAGGACGCCAAGTTTAAGATTCTCCTTGACGCCGGTTCGCAGGATGCCCTGAACATTCAGGGCGAGGCTGAATTGAATGCAGGCATGGATGCCAGTGGTAAAATAACGATGTCGGGAACATTTACCGTGGAGGAGGGAAGCTATTCTTTCAGTTTTGGACCTGTGAAAAAAGACTTTACCTTTCAGAAAGGAAGTACGATTACCTGGAATGGAGATCCATTGGATGCACAGCTCAATATTACCGCAGCATATACCTTAAAAGCTCCTACCCTGGAACTTGTCGCACCACAGCTCGGCACGCAGAATGCCAATTTATACAAACAGAAGATCCCTTTCGATGTGCTGCTGAAAATTTCAGACCAACTGTTTCAGCCACAGTTGAATTTTGATATCGACCTGAATGCTAATAATGCCATCGTATCACAGGACGTCATCAGTAAGGTAGACAATGCACTGACCACCTTACGTGATAATCCTTCCGATCTCAACAAGCAAGTCTTTTCACTGATTGTGCTAGGGCGTTTTATGTCTGCAAATCCATTTGAGAGCCTTTCCGGAGGTGGCGGCACAGAAGCTCTTGTGCGAAATAGTGTCAGTTCGTTTTTAAGCTCACAGCTGAACAGGCTGGCCTCAGATTTAATTACAGGCGTTGAGCTTGATTTCAACCTGACATCGGAAGATGACTACAGCACCGGAACGGCCCAGACGCGTACCGACCTGAATATCGGCGTCTCCAAAATGCTGCTCAACGACCGCCTGAAGGTCAATATCGGATCTAACTTTGAAGTAGAAGGAAATTCACGTCCCGGTGAAGCTGCCAATAATATCGCCGGCGACATACAGCTGGATTATCAGCTTTCGCAGGACGGGCGCTACTTTGCACGCTTCTACCGCAAAAACCAATATCAGGTTACTTTGCAGGGGCAATTTGTCGAAACCGGAATCGGTTTTATCATCACGATGGATTACAACCGATTTAAGGAAATCTTTATGCGTTCCAAAAAGCTCAAAGAATATTACAATACCAGCAGCAAGAAATTCAGGAAACGTTTTGACGTAGACCGCATGGAACAAGATTCGGCCTATCGGGACAGTGTCCGCACGGTGATCCGTGATAGCCTGATGCTCCATAGTCCCGAATACCGTAAACGGATAGAGGATCAGGAAAAAGAGCAGCAGCACCGCCAGCAGGTGGACAGCACAGCAAACAGCGCACGGAAAAATAGTGCGCCGAAGCACTTAGACACGATCAAAACCACAGCAATTAAAAATGAAGACGAGGAAAGGGCTTACCATGCAAATTAAACTACACTGGCTGATTGGCCTATTTACGATAAGCAGCATCATTGCTGCCTGTTCGTCGACCAAAAACCTGCCCGAAGGTGAGAGCCTGTACGTGAAGGGAAATGTCAACATCGCATCCGATACCATTTCAAATAAAAACAAAGAAAAGCTGGCGGCCTACCTGGCCGAATCGCTACGCCCGAAGCCCAACAAGCGCGTTTTGGGGATGCCCTACAAGCTGTATTTTAACAATATGGCCGGCGACACCGCCAACAGCAATTTTCTGAAACGTTTTCTTAAAAAAATAGGTGAAGAACCCGTACTGCTGAGTGAGGTGAACAGGGAGTACAATGAGAATCTACTGCGCAACCGGCTTGAGAATATCGGTTTTTTCAATGCGGAAGTTACTTCGGATACAATCGTTGAAAATAAAAAAGCTACGGTAGACTATACCGCCAAGCCCAATCTGATCTACCGGATCAGATCCGTCACTTTTGATGTCGACAGCAGCACGCAGTTGGGACGCGATATCCGCGCAACTTCTGACCGCAGCCTGTTGCAGGTGGGCAAAAACTATAGTCTTGATGTCGTGCTCAATGAACGCGACCGCATCGACAACGTCCTTAAAAATAAGGGCTATTATTATTTCAGCCCAGACTATATTCTGGTGCAGGTAGACAGCACCATCGGGGATCATAAAGTCAACCTCTATGTGACCGTAAAAAAGGAAACGCCCGAACAGGCAAGAACTGCGTCCAAAATCAATAAGATCTATATTTTCCCAAACTATACCGAAACCGGAGCTGGCTACCAGCAGTCACCGCGGCATGCCGAACTATTTGACAGCAGTTATTATTTTATTGACCCAAATCACACATTCCGCAAACCTGTAATTGCCAATCATATTTTTTTCAAGGAGGGCGATCTGTATAACCGCGACGCCCACAACAGGACCATCAGCCACTTGGTGAATCTCAACAGCTGGAAATTTGTCAAAAATAACTTTGTGGACAGCAAGGAGGTACCCAATGCGCTCGATGTATACTATTACCTCACTCCCCTGCCGAAGAAATCTATCCGTGTAGAACTGCTGGGAAAAATGGCTTCCGTCTACAACGGTACGGAAGTGAATGTTAACTGGACCTTACGTAACGCTTTTAAAGGAGCCGAGAAGCTCAATATCAACGTATTTGGGGGTTACGAATTGCAGACGGGTGGCAATGCCGATCTGAACTCCAGCTATTTCCGTTACGGTACCGAGGCCACCCTAACCTTCCCGAGGATACTGACACCATTTGGCACCATCAATCCTTCCCGTCAATATATTCCGAATACGTATATCAAGGCAAGGTACGAATTTCTGAACCGGCGCAAAGCCTATACGCTCAATTCGATGGCACTAAGCTACGGTTATACCTGGCAAGAGAACGAAGAGAAACAGCATGATCTGGCGCTGATGGAAATCACCTATGTACAGCCGAGAGGTATTTCGGAAAGCTACAAGATGCAGATGGATACCATTCCGGCGCTGCGGCATGTAATTGATCCCCAATTCACAATTGGGCCCAATTATAATTTCACCTTTCAGAACACCATGAAGAGGCACCTGCAGAATACCTTTTATTTTAAGGGCAATCTGGACCTGTCGGGCAATATTCTGGGATTGATCAAAGGGGCGGATTTTAACAAGGGGAAAACGTTTAAACTCTTTGACGCCTACTTCTCGCAGTATATCAAAGCCAGTGTGGATGGCAGGCATTATTTCAAGCTCAGCGAAAATTCACAGATCGCATCACGGGTGAGTATAGGGATGAGCTACTCCTATGGCAATTCGCGTTCCCTGCCCTATCTTAAGCAATATTATGTGGGCGGACCAAATAGTATCCGTGCCTTTGGCGCACGTGCGATCGGACCCGGCACAGTAGCTCCGGAAAGGTTGGGCAATGGACTTTTCTATGCCGATCAGACAGGCGATATCAAGCTAGAGCTGAATACCGAATACCGGGCAAAAATTGCTGGTCCTGTCCATTGGGCCGCCTTTATCGATGCTGGGAATGTATGGCTGCAGCGGGACGATGAGACCAAGCCAGGCGGTAAATTCAGCAAGGATTTCCTGCAGGAACTAGCCGTCGGCGGCGGCTTGGGATTACGGTTTGATTTTACGTTTCTGATCCTGCGCACCGACTTTTCCATCCCGTTCCGTATCCCCTATTTACCGAAGGGCGAGCGTTGGGTATTTAAGGATATCGACTTTGGAAGTTCAAGATGGCGAAAAGATAATCTAATGTTTAATCTTGCGATCGGTTATCCATTTTGATCTAGTCATGTCAACGTAATGATCACATAAAACCGAAGTCCTTATGATCAATGAAAACTTTCTGGGTATTATTGCGGGTATCCTCACATCTATTTCTATGCTGCCGCAGCTCATCAAAGTGCTAAAGGAAAAGAATGTGGATGACCTTTCCCCGGTTATGCTACTAACATTAATCATAGGACTTTCCCTATGGGTATGGTACGGCATAATGAAAAGCGAAGTACCGATTATCTATTCAAACAGCTTTGCTGTTCTCGTGAACCTTTGCCTGTTGATCAGTTATCTGATTTATAGAAAAAAGACCTAAAAAAAGGCGGATAACATTGCTGCTATCCGCCTTTAACACGAAAACACTATTCTACAAACCGTTCAACCAACTATTCACCTCATCTTGTGTTTTACCTGTTTTCTTTTGAAGTTTACCTACCAACTCATCTTCCTTGCCTTCTGCATATAGTAAATCATCATCTGTAAGATCCGCATATTGCTGTTTTACCTTACCTTTAATTTCGTTCCAACGACCTTTCCATGTTAATTCGCTCATAATAATTTTCCTTTCGTTTTTTATTAATAGAACAGCCTGCAGCTGGAATCGTTTAAAAAAAAATGTTATCAAATGTTAAAAAAATATTCACGGTGATTTTACTCCGTTTTATCAATGGTAGTTTCCTCGGAATCCAGTGGTGCCGGAGGTATTTCATCGACATTCCGCTCGATTTCCTGCGTCTCCACATGGACTGCGAATTCAGAAGGTTCGATCGGTATGGCCATTTCTGTCGCGTACTCCCGTGTAAAAATCGCACCGAAATAGAGAATCGCTGCAGTATAATATACCCAAAGCAAAATAAGCACAAATGAGCCTGCCGCACCGTAGGTATCCTGCGTGGCCGAACGTTCTAAATAGATGCCGATCAGGTAACGACCGATAACAAATAATATAGCCGTAAATAGGGCCCCGGCACGAACGGTCTTCCATTGAATATTGACATCGGGCAAGGTTTTAAAGATTACGCTAAAAAGGATGACAATAACCACAAAGGAAATGACAAAATTGATAAGATTCATGAGCACCACAGTGATATCGGGAAAGTAGCGCTGCAGCTGACCTGTCAAGGCCAGGATCACACCATTTATAATTAACGTAACCACCAATAAAAAACCCAGACCAATAACGAGCGACGACGACAGCAACCGGTCCTGGATTAACTTCAGCCAGCCCTTTTTTGGTTTTGGTCGCACATGCCAGATCTTGTTGATGGAGTTTTGCATATCGCCAAAAACCGTGGTTGCCCCAAGAATCAAGGTCACCAAACTGATCACCAATGCCATATTGGATTTGCCGGATAACTGGAGGTTTTGAATGACCTCTTCAATCTGTTTGGCGGCACTATTGCCTACCAAGCCGTTCAGTTCGGTAAAAACCTTACCCTGAATAGCATCAGCCCCATAAAATATGCCGGCCAGTGCGATCATTAAAACTAGTATGGGACCGATGGAAAAAACGGTATAGTACGACAGTGAAGCACTATATTTCATGGAGTCTTCATTTATAAATCCCGATACAGTATTTTTAAGTATTGTCCAATACTGCTGCAGCTTGCTTGTATTTTTCTTTTTTACATCCATTTCGTTCTTGTTTTTTAAGGAATTATTTTTTAAAAGTTGTTATCGTTTAAAAAAAAGAAACTCCTTAAAGAGACATAAGGTTTGTTTTTAAAAAAAATTAGGCCTAATCTGTACTCATCTGCCCTTATCCTTAAACGGGTCATAGACTCTATTAACCAACCTAAATACCCTAGAAATCAAGCTGTAAGACAAAGATTATTATCATAAAAGAAATAAAGACAAACTAATGATTAATCTTCCTTGTTCCTCTACAAACAGCATATAAGATTTAAACAGCATACAAGATTAAAAATAGTATAACGAAAAGATGAAAAGTAATCAGAACGACCCGAATATTTTAAATGACCTTATTAAAATCAATAATGACCGCATTGAAGGGTACAAGCTGGCTGTTGATCTGGCCAACGAGCAGGGTGAAGGTGCTCGGGAAGCTGTATTTAACCAGCTCGCTGCGCAGTCTGAAAAATTTATTGCTGAACTCAGTCCACTGGTTGAGCTTGCCGGTCAATACGCCACGGACAGGACAAAACTGAGCGGCGAACTTTTCCGGCTGTGGATGGTGATCAAATCCAAGTTATCGGGCGGTAAGATGCAGTCTTTGTTGGAGCAATGTGAGCGGGGTGAGGCAGCTTTCAGTGAAGTTTATGAGAAAGCGCTAGCGGTGGAAAACAAGCTATCGATTGGGGCCAAAAACCTGATCCAGATTCAGCTCAGCCAGCAGCGCGAAGCGCATGAAAATATTAAAATCCTTTGTGGCATTTAAATTCTGAATTGATGAGTTAATTTCGAAGAAACTAAGAAAAAAAAATAGGCTAGGAAACTAAAACCTAGCCTATAAAACACAATAATCTAACTTGCCTAAGGTATCCAAAAAACCACTGTCAGCGTAAGAATGTTTTAAAAAATTTTCGAAATATCCGACTGAGCAGCGCTAGCCTCGCCCCTATTGTCATCAGCAAATTATTACATTAATATCCTAGTCGCGCCAAGCGTCCATACATCTCTACAAAAGCGCATTGATCTAACAGCCACTTGGATTTTTGCTTTTTCTCCAAAGTCCAGTCGACATCAAACAGCCCGTCGTGATCCCTCATTTTATACCATGCGCGGTCTAGGTTTTTCGCAAAAATGTCCAGATACTTTCTATTTCCATCCTGTTCAAATAAACTGACATATCCTCTCATCATTACAGCATGAAACCATACATTACTATTCTTTAACACCGGGAGGGTATCTTGGTCCCTGGACTGAAAAAAATACGCTAAACAAGCTTTTGCCAGCTCTTGGGCATCGACCAGATATTTTCTTTCCTTGGTAAGTTTGTAAAGCAACGCTGCTGCCTGTAACATCTGTCCAGAATTATAGGAATACTTGGCTTTACCAACATTTCCATTGAGCTGAATATTATCCCAATACAGCTTGTCCGAAGGATCTTGCAGTCCTTCCTTTGTCCACTGATATAAATTTCGTGCTTCATTCAGATACTCCCCCTCTTTAGTAGCTTCAAAGAGCTTTAGTGCAAATACTGCTGCAGGAGCATTGGAACAGGTATTTTTAGATTCCTTTTTCTGTTCACACCAATAGATTCCACCACCGAGCTTGTTATCCGCACCGCTTTTTACAAAAGCCCAGATCTCTTTCGCATGCTTAAGATAATCGACCTTTTTTGTCTGCAGATAACTATCGGTAAAGTCAATACCCAACCAGACGTTATCATCATAAAAGCGGTCTGATGCCGGAGCAGAATTGATATAGGAAGCATAACCAACGGGCTCCCTGGAATGATCCCTATATTCCATTAATCCCGGCAGCACGCGCTGGTCAAGGATCTTTTGATAAAGCGCTTTGTTCTTTGGGAGCTCCATCAATGTATTTACAGCGGAAAAGCTCCCCGAGAATGGCCATAGGTAGGCATATTTCTTTTGCCCGGCTGCCTGTTCGGGATTATCCAGATAGTCTGCTTTAAAGGTTTCGTCGAAGGGATATTTCTCAGTCAACAACTGGTTTTTGGTATTTCCATACTTAGCGTAAATAATAGCTAACGTTCTTTGGGCACGTTCGGCAGACTGTCCCTTATTGAGTTGACCATAACCTGGTAAATAGCATAAACCCGACAGCAGCACGGTCGTCGTTATTTTAATGATTTGTCTCATCAGCATATGTACTTTGAGAAGCCCCCGGAACCTTTTTTGGTCACGAAGGCTTCTTGTATTCATTCCATTATTTTAATTTATTTTGATAGCTTGCTAATCCTTCAAAGAGCATGGCTGCACTTGCATAGGCCGTAATTTCACTGTTGCCAATAGGTGGCTGCGCCCAGGATGGACCAAAGAACAACGTCGGTAGACTTGTTCCCTTGGTCCAGGCAATTTTACCATTATTGACCAAAAACTTTTCAAACTTACTGCGGTAGGCTGCATCAATTCCTTCCTGATTTAAATAGTCTACGAAATATCGTATAAATATTCCCTTAAACAGTGCGCCGTCGCCATTTCCCTCATCGCGCAAGATATTATTCCCGCCATCGATACAACGTGTGATTGTGTAATAACTAATTTTTTGCGCATCAACCAGATAAAGCTGATCTTTAGTAATCTTAAAAAGCTCCACTGCGGTACCAAGGAACGTCCCCTGATTATAAGTCAGTGTTGTCATATCCACATTACCTGTCTGACCATTAATATTGTCATAAACAGCGCCCGTTGACGGATTGTACAGTGTTGCTTTTTGCCATTCGTAGATCTTCTTGGCCCAGGTCAGATAGTTTTCATCTTTTGTCAAACGATATAGTCTAGCTGCCAGAATACTAGCTGGCCCATTCGAGCAGGCATTTTTGCTATAACGCATATCTTTCTTCCAACCCAATCCGCCGCCTGCATATTGCGCATCCCACGCACCAGTAATGTCTTTCCATAAAAGTAATACCGTGTCGAGGTATTTTTGATCCTTGGTAATTTCATATAAGCGCAATATGGTCAGTGCATTCCATTCCATATCATCATAGAATACATTATAATAGGTATTGCCATTTTTGATCTTCACACCTTCAAACCATTTGCTGAAATAGGCACTATACTTGGCATCTTTCGTCCGTAGATAAGCATCGATAACAACATCCATGGCATGTGCATTGGGCCAATATTGAAACCCCAGATCGGATTGATTGATCGCATTGTTAAAATACCCGGACTCATTCCAGAACCCAGCGATCATCTTATCGGAAACCTCTGTTGCAATGGCTGTCCAGCTTTCCTTTACGGAGTCTTCATACGGGTAGCTGTCCTCAATCTTGGTGCATCCAAAGAGTAGAAACAATATGGATGACAGTATAATCATTTTATTCATCGGTTCTCCTTCGTTAATTTGGTACTACAATATGCGTATAGTCTTTGTCGCCTTGTAAAATCATCGATATTTTTGTTGGATGGCCGTCTACTACATCTACAAATTTCCATTTATCGTCCCATTGCGAAAGATTGGGCAATATGCGAACGAAATAATAAGAAGGAGCTGATGAACTGTTAGGAGGACTGTCCGTCCCGTTTTGAGTTCCCAGCTGTAAAGTTTCAGCCTTTCCGGCCTTGACGGTTTCCATTTGGAACTTATAACGTTGGTCTCGGCCCCAACTTTCCTGTTTAAAATTGATGATACCTGTTGCAGACCAAATTCCCTTCCCTTGATAAGGTAGATCCAACACTACAGCTCCGGATGGCGAGAAATAAACGCCCATGTTTTTGATCTCGGTGTAGGTAACTGCTGCCACATTGAAATCTATTCGAATACGATATACTGCGGTCTTAGCAATGCTGTTACTTCCGGTTTCACCTTCTTTTATTTTGGTTTGATCTTCCGAATAAAAAACACGTCCCTCAGCAGACTTGCGATCCGTAAAAATGTATTTTTTACCGGCTTCCAATTTTGTAAAGATCTCATATTCACCGTTCCCTACCAATTTAAAAGGTAAAGATGATGCAACATCCGTCCCACCTTCAGTTGCCTCTCCAGTGATAAATAATTCATCGGGGATTTCAGCAAAGCCTTCCAGTGTTTTGATGTTCAATACCTTCTTAGCTTTGCTCAACACCCGTTTCATTCCACGGATAGCATAGACTGACCAGATTACATCGCCACTCTCACCAGGGTTGATTCCCGCTTTCGTTGCTACCTGATTCAGTATTTTGTGACTGATATTGGCGCCGTTTGAGTTTCCATTATTATCCGACGTAACTGTATAAAGAGGCTTGCTAAAATCGCCGCCGGACTTGTCAAAGACAACTTCATATTGAGCTGCCCCACCGTCGGCCACCAAGGCCGACTCCCATTCAAAATACAGCGCTGCGGAGCTGGAACTTAATAATTTGACAGCTTTCCCATCTGCAGGGGCATATAGGTTCTCAACAGCGGACACCTCTGCGTCAGCATATTTCATATCGTCTTTTTTACAGGAAACGATGCTCGCAGCCAATGCGACCATTGCTATAACTTTAAAATACCATTTCATGTCTTTATCCTAAATTTATGGTTCGAAACGTACATTTTTTCAATGCGCCGTTTGCGCTAGTTTTTTAATTAATTTAGTTTGAGTAGCCCTGATTGTTAGGCAATAAATTTTTATTTAGATCGATCTGGGTCCGCGGTATCGACCAAAGATAGTCTCTACTTTCATCAAATCGACGGATATCCAGTTTGATATTACTATTGTTACCACCATATTTAGCGCCCAAAACCTGGCCGTCCAAATAAGTTTTACCAGCTTTCCAGCGCATGATATCATAGTAACGCAATCCCTCAAGAGCGAGCTCACTTCTCCGCTCATTTCGGACAATTGTTTTCAGATCCCCAGTAGTCGGGAAGTCCAGCGCCTTTGATGCTTCAAAACCAGCCCGCTGACGAATAGGTCTGATCGTCATGTCCCATACTGCGGCATTCAGTTGTCCCAGTGCTTCTTTTGCTTCTGCATACATCAATAAGATATCGGCGTATCTGAACATGATGATGTTCAATCCGGCATCGTATTTTACCGTTGCTGTTACATCGTAGTATTTCTTTACGTAATAACCTGTAGCGGAAGCGTTGGCACTTGCACCCTGATATTCGTCGAGCCGTTCCTTATCGGTTGTACCCGAGCCGGGTTTGATAAAAATCTTGCGTGTTGTACCGTCAAAATCAATCCATTGTCCACCATGAAAAACGATGGTTGCGGCCATGCGTGGATCGCGGTTGACATAGGGATTACTGTCGTTATATTGCGGATCCATTGCAATGGTATTTCCGCCCAGTGTCAAATAATTATCAACCAGACTTTGTAATGGTGCATAACCGTTTAAACGTGCCTGTGCAGAGATCGGTGCTGCATCATATAACTTATTCCAGGTTTTTAAAAGAGGTACATAGGCATAATCCAGAATAACCTCTGCATTATATTCATTGGCTGCAGTAAACAGCTCCGGATAACTGCGGAATAATGAATAAGTTCCAAATTCCGTTTGTTTTTTCATCAGATTTTCACAGTACTCCACTACTTTATTCCAGTTGCTTTCATACAGGTAGGCCCGGGCCTGAAAGGCTGAAGCAGCCCCCTTGGTAATCCGGCCGCGGTCGTCTGCAGGCAAAGCATCTCTGCTCGGTAGATCGGCCATGCATTGATCCAACTCTTGGTGGATAAATGCCATAATAGTCGCTTTTTCTGTCCGTGGTAGAGTCTTGGACTCTTCCAGTGAGATATCTTTCGTGAAGAAAGGCACAGCGCCATAGAAATTAACTAGTCTAAAATAGAGAAAGGCACGGATAAAGCGCACCTCGGCGGTACGGCGTTTTTTGAGTGCCGGGTCCATTCCGGGTACACGCTCCACATTCGCTAGGTAGACATGGCAGGTCTTAATACCGCCGTAGAGATCGGACCACTCTGCCCCAAAGCGGCCCAGTGTCGGATCGGCAGTTCCATTACGGATTGCACGCTGGTCTGTGTTTGAGCGCCCCTCAAAAATATTATCACTCAGGGCTTCATCATTCCACATACGATCTGCTGAATACAGCTGATTATAGGCCATATTGACGATTTTCTCGGCATTGTCTGCGTAGTCCCAAAAATTTTCATCGGTAAAGCGGTCTGTCGGCAGCGTATCCAACTTATTACAGGATGTTAATTGGAGAATTGCCATTAAACTCAAGCCTCCTACAAGTATCTTATATAGTTTCATTACATAAAAGGTTAGAATTGAATATTTAATCCACCGCCATAGTATTTCAACGTCGGATAATTGCGGGCACTATTGGCCGAACCACCCATGTTAGAATCAAATTCGGAGGATTCGGGATCTATCCAGGAGTTTTTGCTCAAAGTCAGCAAGTTTTGGGCATTGATAAAAAAGCGAACGCGCTGCAATCCCAATTTCGACACTAGTTCTTTTGGCAGCGAATAACCTACCTGTATATTTTTCAATCGCGCGTATTTCCCGTTGAAAAGATAGAGATCAGAATCTTTCCCAAAATTGTTGGTCGAAGCTGTTGATCCATTTGCAGTCAATCGTGGCCAGCGTCCATCAATATTAGTCGGTGTCCAGTAATCGAGTTGATGCTGATAAATGGTATATGAATAATTCTGATGAAATGGTTCGATCAATTCTCCGCGGATCATCATATCGCGCTTGCCTACTCCCTGCCAGAACATACTAAAATCAAAATCTTTATAATTCAGGTTATAGGTAAGCCCAAATGTAAACCGCGGGAAACCATTGCCCAACACAAAGCGGTCCCGTGCATCGATAATTCCATCGTTATTCCGGTCCACATACTTTACATCGCCCGGGCGCAGATCTGCTGCAGTAATACCGCTCGGCAAGGCCGAAGTTTCAATATCCGTGATATTTTGGAAGAATCCGGCCATCTTGTACCCATAGTAGGAATTATAAGGTAGCCCAACACGCGTCAATTTAGTAATGTTATCGACTGTTGAAATACGGTCATCACCGGGCATCGCAATAATCTTATTGTGACTATCGCCCATATTCGCATTGATCGTGTGTTGGAAATCTCCTGTTGTCGCCCGGTAGCTTAGGTTGATTTCCCAGCCCTCATTTTTCATTTCCCCTAAATTCTGATTCTTTAAGGAGGTTCCGAATGTGGAAGGTATTTGTGGCGACATCAAGATATCAACTGTACGCTTTATAAAATAATCGAAACTGGCCGTTAATTTATCATGAAAGAAGCTGGCATCCAAGCCAACATTGAAATTATAGGTTTTCTCCCATCGTAGATTCAGACTGGCATAATTAAATCCTGCAGCAGAAACAGGTTTGTTGTTAAATCCATAACTGTTCTGATAAGATTCATAGGTAAAATAATACGCATAGTCGTCTACGGCCTGATTGCCAAGAACACCATAGGTAGATCTGATTTTTAGGCTACCGACATGTTGTTTATACCAATTCATAAATACTTCGTCGGATGCCCGCCATCCGAGGGATCCCGAAGGAAAGAAGCCCCAGCGATTAGCTTTCGAGAACTTAGAAGATCCATCGTAGCGAAAGCTAAATTCGGCAAAATACTTACTTGCAAAGTCGTATCCGGCACGACCGAAGATCGAATTGATACTATTTTGCAGCGTCCCATTTGGTGTCACACGGGCACTCACAGGGTCAATAACTGTTCCTGTGGTAGGTGTACCGAGAACCGGATCAGTAAATTTCATTTTCAGTTCGTTTTGTCGACGTGTATAGGATTCGTTGGAGGCTCCAAACAGACCTGACACATGATGACTGCCAAAAGTCCGGTCATAATCCAGAAGCAGCTGAAAGTTCAGTAAGGACGCTTTTTCGTTAAAATCTTCCGTATTGCGGTCTGAATTGACGTAGACCTGAGGTTGCGAGGCATCCGGATTGGAATATAGTGGCACCTGGATTCTACGGATAGAACGGTGATCGGCATAGATGTCCGCTCCGAAGATACCACGCAGTTTTAAACCTTCGAACAGTTTTGCTTCGAGATTCAGGTTGATATTAAAATAGTCGTTATCGTTTTTGATATAGCCGCCTTCATTTAGTTCAGCCAAAGGATTTTGATCTGTCAGTGCATTGTTGACAAGGTATTTTCCATTATCGGCCTGCATGCGGTAGTAGTAATAAGGAGGAAGTCTGGAGGCATTGATAATGGCACTTCCGGCCGTGTTGCTCATGTTGTTGTTGCGGGTATAGGCTAAGATTGAGGTCAGTTTAAAACGGCCTATCTCTGTACTGAGGTTGCTCCGCAAATTGTACCGCTTAATGCCAAAGTCCTGTCCGACAAAGTTGCTGGGCTGATTGTAGAAGCCACCGGAAAACAAATAGGAACTTTTATCGCCGCCCCCGGCCACACTGATATTATGTTTTTGCTGGAAAGAGTTTTTCATGATTTCCGGCAGGTTCCACCGCTCGATATCCTGATGGGCATATAAGTCTGCAATAGCCTCCGGTGAGAACTGTGGATCCATTCCTGAATTAGTCAGCGCAAGATTACGAAGGGTCGCATTTTCATATCCTGCAACCGGTGAAAATAAAATTTTAGGTTCTTGCACGCCCCACTGCGTGCCGACAGTCACTGCGGGCCGCTGATTTTGGCGTCCTCTTTTGGTAGTTACCAAAATAACGCCATTGGCAGACCTCGAACCGTATATAGCCGTAGATCCAGCGTCTTTCAATACCGACACCGTTTCGATGTCATCCGGATTGATCTTATTGAGCGTTCCACCTTCTGTAATAATTCCATCGATTACTACCAGCGGTGCATTACTGTTTATGGTAGATATCCCACGAATATTGATATTCATCGAATTATCGTTGGGGTCCATGCTTTTCTGTTGGATGGTCAAACTGGGGGAGGCTCCTTGAAGGGCTTGCGTTACATTGCCTACAGGTCGGTTCTCGAAAGTCTTCGCACTGATCTGATCAACGGCCCCGACAACACGCTGACGTGTCGTGGTACCATAGCCGATTACGATAACTTCTTCGAGCTGACTGTTGCTATTTTTCATGATCACATTGAGCTGCCCCGATCCATCGGTCCGCAGGGAAGACAGTTCTCCGCTCAATGCATCATAACCAACAGAGGAGAATACCAGGGTTGCTTTGGGTGAGAGATTTGTGAGGGTAAACATACCATCACCATTGGTGGTAGTACCTATAGATTCATTTCCTTTGACCCGTACAGAGACATTTGCGAGCGGTTCGCCACGTTCATTGGTCACACGTCCCTTTACAGGGACTTGATTTGGGATCATCGTAAACCCCATCGGTACAGACTTTATGGAAGCTTTTGGCTTATCATAAATGACCACAGTCTTATTATCCAACTGGTAAGACAAGGGCTGATCTTTAAAGATCTGGTCCAATACATCCGACAATTGACGATCCCTAACTTTTATGTCAACAGGCTTCGCGTTTACCATCTGCCGTTCCGTGTACAGAAAATTGTATCCCGTCTGAGATTTGAGTTCCCTAAATATTTTCTTAAGGCTCATGTTGGAGTATTCTAATGTTACCTTTTGTGCAAAGGTGGTAGCGCTAACCTGCATAAAAGTAACCAAGATAATTATGGTTGTCAATCGCATAATAAGCCATAGTTTACGGAATAGCAGATATGCTATCTCCTTTTTTCTGATATAATTTTGATACATTTGTAAGGTTTATTTGCAGTGTATTCGAGTCGTCCAAAACAGAAACATACTGCAGATTGGATAGTTAAATTTTAATTGTCCCAAACGGCAACCGAGATCCCTTCAGGATCTTGGTTGCTTTTTATACCCCACCTTTATGGCTATTCGTTTTGTCGTTTTTTGTTCATCGGTTTGTTTATTTAGGTTATTGTGTCATTAATTATTTTTAGGTTATTACGGAAGTACATGTATTTTTTTTCCGTCTATTCTGAAATGAACGGCACCCGTTTTTTCGAGCAGGCTTAAGACCTTTTGAACATCATCAAAACGCGATATTCCGCCACCAAATTTCTCGGTTGTTTTTTTACCCTGATAGATGACCTCCACATTATACCAGCGTGCTACCTTGCGCATGACGCTTTCGATATCATCTCCATCGAACATAAATTCGTTGTTTGTCCAGGCAATAACCGGCGCTGTATCTATTGGGCGGGATTTTAGCACCCCATGCGCTGTAAGGGTCGACTGCTCACCTGGTGCTAATAGCAATTTTTGACTGTGGGAACTGACCTGTACACGACCTTCCAGTAGGGTGGTCTGTACCGCCGATTCGTCGGCATAACTGTTTACATTGAAATGGGTACCGAGCACTTCGACCTGCTGAGCTGCTGCCTGCACAATAAAGGGGTGTTTGGAATCCTTCGCTACTTCAAAATAAGCTTCACCGGTCAGTGTGACAGTTCTGTTTTTTTGATTTGCAAAACGAACCGGATAGCTGAGCGAAGAAGCTGCATTGAGCCATACTTGTGTACCGTCAGGTAGCTTAATCCGATAGGTTTCTCCTTTGGTTGTCGATAAGGTATTTTGCTCGATTTCGCCCTGCGACTTATCGCTGACTTCGTAAATCAATTGGCCATCCGTTGTTTTAGAGATTCTTATACCCGATTCTTCCGCAATCCGACCGTTTTGTGTTTCATGTAGATGAATCTGCTTGCCGTTGGCCAGCGTTAAGGTCGCCGATTGTTTTCCGGGTGATATCACATGTTGTGCAGCTTGCGGAGATACGTTTTTAGTTTCAATGGTAAGAAACCAGCGACCAATAAATAATAGTCCAATAATAGCCGCTGCGATTGCGCCAACACGTTTCCAAGTCCACAGCGATCTTGTTTTCGGTTTATTAATCTGGAGATGCAATTGGTCCCAGGTATTATCCAGTACGGCCAATAAAGTTGGATCGTCCAACAGATGTTGATCGACGGGATCGTCCAAAACCTCCTGGATGAGTTCTTGAAGTAATATTTTATCCCTGCCTGATTTTACATAGGACAAAAACGCACGGGAATTTTCTTCGCTAAGTTTTCCCTGTATATATCGCCTTAACGTATATCGAAGTGTTTTCTTTTCCACAATTGGTTATCCTCTTTTCAGCTAATACACTTCAGCGGTACAGATCATCTGCTCTGTCTGCAAATTTATTTTACTTTTTTTCTGTGCAATGAAAATTTTATGCGTTAATGCTGTTGGAGAAGTATAAAAGAAATAATGAGCAATGTGGATTTATCCAGGATCCCATGTTTCTCTTTTATATATTTCGTAGCTTTTACGATGTGGTCGTTAATTGTAGATGTCGATATACTCAATAAGTCGCTTACTTCGGCGTAGGTTTTGCCTTCAATTTTACAAAGTTTATAGATCAGTTTGCGTTGCGGCGGTAGTTGGTCAATGGTCTGTGACAGCCATTCTTCATACTGCTTTTCATAGAGTTCTTCTTCGACGTGACTGTACAAGGCTGTATTGTGAAGACTAAGATAGGCCTGAACTTGTTTTTCGAGGTTATTTCGCCGGATAAAATTATAGACAGTATATTTGGCTATCTGGAATAGATAAGCTCGAAAAGGCTGCTCGGGATCAATCAGCTCCCGCTTATCCCATACTTTAATAAATACTTCCTGTAATAGTTCGACTGCGTCTTCTTCGGACTTGACCATCTTACGGATGTTGAGATAAATACGCCCACTATACATACTGTAGACCTGCCGGAAAGCACGCTGGCAGCCGGAACGAAGGGAGATCAAAACAGACTTCTCTTCACTATTGCAGGAATATTTCATAAGTTGGTCTTTCACGCACTGTGTCCTAGTAATTTGTGGATTACTCCCTTAATTTGGTTACGAACAAATATAACAAAACTAAAACGGTTTTGCTTTTTTAAATAAAAATTTAAAAAGATGAAGAAATTTCGATTTTTTCAATTGACATGTCTTTATCGTCATAAACACTAAGCAACAGAACCCCTTAAAGAACAAAACTCTTTGCATCTTATTTATAATATTATCAAATTAAAAGGCCAAAGGTTGGGTAGCCAATAAAGTTTCTATTCGCTGCCGAGCCTCTGGCCTATTGAAATCTTTAACTTAACGCAATTTAAATTGCCGGAAATCGATGTGCTCTTCCGTCTACTATTTTAACAGTATATCTTTTAATTGTTTTTCCAACGCTTCTCCTCTTAAATTCTGAGCCACTATAATTCCTTCAGGATTGATAAGTATAGTTGAAGGAATTGTCATTATGCCATAATAGTCTAGAATTTCACTTTTTTTATCCTTTCTATCTCTTACTTGAGTCCAAGGTAATTTGTCTTGGGCAATAGCTTTTTTCCATGCCTCTATATCATCATCAATAGAGACAGATATTACGGTAAATTCACTATCTTTATATTTATTATAAGCCGCTAATACGTTTGGATTTTCTGCGCGACAGGGCTTACACCAGCTTGCCCAAAAGTCAATAAGCACATATTTCCCTTTAAAGGATTCAATAGAAACGGACTTACCGTTAATATCATTTCTTGTAAAAGATAAAATCTTCTGTCCAGATTCACTTCGACCCGAAACCTTTAAATCTTCTAAAACCTGCTTTCCAAATACGGAACCCTTCAACACAGAGTCTAAGCTGGAAAAAAGCTGCATTTTTTTCTCATGGCGCTGTTTGCTATTAGCTATCAATTCTAGGCTAAAAAAGCTATTAGGATGATCTTTAACAAAAATATCTTCTGATTCATTTTTAATCCGCTGATATTTTTCCATGAGGTCTTCTCGTTCTCCCGGAGAAATTATACTGTTTTTAGAATAGAGAACCTGATTAAGTTCTTTCAGTCTTTCGCTGTTGAAATTGGCATAGCCAATGGCTTCATCCTGTGTTTTCAAACCCGATATCTCAATGTTTCCATCAAAGCCTTCCGATCCACTTATTTTCACTACACCAGCCTCCATCCAGAACGGTGTACCAATTCGACCGATATATAGAACGCCTTTTTCTGGAATATCTCCGACCTTTACCGTTCCAGAGAACTCGTTATTATTTACTTTAAGTGTATCTTCCACCTTATTTTGATGGCGATCTAAATACGCTAGACGCACTGTCTTTCCTTCAATACCGCTAACTTTGCCTTCTAATTTCATTTGTTGCGCATAATTATACTGTAATCCCAACAGAAGAGAGAGGGCTATTCCACTAATTTTTAAATATTTCATATTATTTATTTGCTAAATCAACCATTAATTTAATTTCATCTACCGCTTCCTCTTCTGAAACAAAGCCCACATTTTTAAATTTGATTATGCCTTTTTTGTTGATAATCAATTTAGTGGGGAGTCCCGATATTTCGAAACTATCTAGCAAAGGGTGTTTTCCAGTATTTTTATCTTTTAGATCCATGTATACATCAAAGCCCTTGTATCCTTTATCTTTGATAAGATTTAGTGCCATTGAGGTAGATTTTTCCGGATCAAACCTTTCTGCAGTGTGCACAAACATGAACACCACATCCTTATCCTCTTTGTAATAATCAACGGCCTTCTGCATTCCCGGAAAAGATGCTACACAGGGTTGGCACCATGTAGCCCAAAAATCTATTATTACGGTTTTACCCTTTAAGGTCTGCAGAGAAACTGTTTTACCCTGTGTATCTTTAATAGAGAAATAAGGTGAGGGAGAATCTACTGCTAACTTCATTATTCTTTCGCTCAGTTCTTTTGCTTTAATTTCAGCTGTCTTTTTCAATAATGTATCGAACTGCGAGGAATTGCCGTCTTTTGACGTATAAAATTGCTTTACAGTTTCCAAGAAATCTACGGAACGTTCTCCGACAGCACCAAGGACCCGTTCGATTTCTGGTTCAATCGATTTATCTCCAGTTTTAATTGCTGCAATTATATACAGTTCCTTCAAGTTTGGATCGACATACTGAGAATTAAGTACGCCACTCAAATATTGCCTTGCAATTTCATACCGTTGCTTTTTAAAGTTTATCTCACCATATAGAAATTGAAAGGCCTGTAAAACTCCCTTGGATTTCTGATCATCTATCGCGTCATTTTTATAGTCTTCTCCCAAAAGCTTTTCAGCTTCCGCTATTCTATTTTCTAAAATTAAAGATTTGATTATGCCGATTCTTGCATAATTTTTATCCCTCGGGCTACTTAGTTGTTCTAACCAATAAATGGATTTTTCCAAATCACCTTTTTCGGCATATGCTTCAATAACAATCACCTTGCTTGCTTCAAGTAAACTACTATAGATCTCTTCCTTACCTTTTGCATATTTTTGCATTTCAACCAGCAGACTGTCCTTTTTAACCACCGAGGTTAAGGATTTAAGGGTATTATACATGAGGCTAAATTTTTCCATTTCTTGGCTTTCTTGGCCCCAAACTAACGTGCTACAGCTAATGTTTAATAACGCAAACAAAGCAATCGTCCTTATTTTATCTATAATTCTCATTATGACGTTTTATTTTTACTAATATTTATTTTTAAAACTTATACCGGCTATATTTCCAAAGCCATCAATCTGCTTTGATATCGCATTATTCTTGAATAAGCCTGTTGGCTCCAAATCAAAATAATATATTGAGCCATTGTTTCCCGAATTCGCGGCCACTACCAGACGCTTGTTGTTGTAAGGGTTGCCAGAATAAGCTTGCCACATTTTTATGCTATTGACTTTTACATCAGCAGGAAAGGTGTAAAGCAGACGTGAGGACTGCGCCAAGAAATCGTATAGATAAATGCTATTCTCTGTAGCGTAGTAAATATGTCTCACTGAGGCAGATCCTGCCATAGAAACGATCTTATCAACATCGGCAACATTATCTAGCTTCTGAACAGATTTAGGAATATTACCCAACAGTTCATACAGATAGTAACCCGAAGCGTCCTGCATTAAAAAATAAGCTTGATTCGAAAAGTAGTCACGGCTTCCATACGCTACTTGTTTTAATGTTTTGCCTACATCTCTCATATCAAAGGCATCCGTTACGCGGTATTGCGGAAGATATAAGTCCCTTCCCAAACTCTGTACGCGTAAGAACTTCTTATACTTGTTATCATAGAAATAAGTTTCGTTGTAATAGGTAGATATTACTTCTGGGTATATGAAATAATCTCCAGTAAGTCTATCCGAAAATAATTTCTTATCAATATCGGTCTCAAAGGGGAAACTTCCCGAAATACCCATATGTATTCCATTATTAAAAATCAAAATTTGGTCATATCCACCATGTGAAAGGTTAAAATTGACACCTTGATTATCAATCTGACTGACATCCGAGACAATGTCTTTTGTCGTACCGTTGAGTAAAAACTGTTCGGCGTCGAATCGATAAATCTCTTTGTCTGTAAAAAAATAAGTTAATGCGAATTTATAATCCACTTTCCCAAAAGCTCCGATTGCCTTTCCATGAAATTCCATTTGATTGACGTCCTCCGCCGGATGCATAAATAGCTCATCGTCAACACGCAGAAACGAAAAATTAGCTTTTCCATCCTTATTATGTGAAATCAACCATCCTTCCGAAAAAGCGGAATTGACGATTAATTGAAAAAGTGCCAATGTTTCAACCCCTGTCTTGGAATTTTTAACCCGAAACTCCATCTCATAATTTCCAGATGGTAAACTAATACGCTCATCAAGTTCTTTTTTTGTTGATATAACGGTAGAATTTCCACTAACTTTATACGCTTTCCATTGGTATGTATAGGAATCGCCGTTTGTTGCCAAAGATTCTGACAGCTTAAGCGGAACATGTAAGGAATCGAGCTGTGTTACCTCAAAAGAGGTAACATCTGACTCAATAGTCACGATGTTGATAGGATGAATACTATTCTCATCTTTCTTACATGCCGAAATCCACATGATAAGGACTAATCCTAAAAAATATACTTTGTATTTCATAGCTAATAAATTAAAATGTAACTCGATTTCCAAATTCGTCGATCAGCGGACCGTTTGCTTTTTCATATGCCGCTAAAGCATTCCGAAGTTTCACTGGAATATTATATGAGCCACTATAACCCAGTGCTTCATCTGAAAAGTCGTTAAGCCCGGTAGACTGAATCATAAATCTGAATTTTACCTGAGAAAATGTACCAAAATTGTACTCAACTGAAGGCCAATAAGTAGGCTCTACTAGTAAATTGGTTACTTTGATGACTATATTAGGCAAATTTCTGGTCTCCCCTATTTCAGTGCCCGAAAGATTAGTTTGGTACTCTCCGCTTGATTCAACTTCTGCATCTATAATTAAGATATCTGTATCCATTTTTTTTGTTCGATGAATAACGACGGGGTAGATTAATGTTAGTTTCTCTGCCGGCAATTGCACTTTTGGGAACTCAAAATCTTCTCCCAAAGCAGCGGTCGTTCGGGCCCCCGGTTTTAGGGAAATAGTTCTGGCATGATCAACAGGTGCACCTGACATTCTCATCTTTAAAAAAATGGTATCGACCAACTTAGGAGCTGCTAACATCGCAAATGAATAAGAAATACTGTCCGACTCACCAGAATTCAGGTAAAAAGATAATATGTTAGGTCCAGAATAAGTATCCACCGTCTCCTTCTTACACGAGAATGCAAAAACAAGCACGGTTAACATCAAAAATACAAAACTCTTTTTCATAGCTAATTATAATTAGGATTAAATTCTAGTTCGTCGTTCGGTATCGGCAACACATATTTTTTTGTGTCAAAATCTGAAGTCATAAACTGCATTCGCTTTACTTGTTTGCGTTTGTAATACCAAAATGTCTGTCCTTCTGCATAAAATTCTTTTTGATATTCCTTTTGCAATTCTGATTGAATATAATTAGCATCACTATTTTGACTAACTAAAGGTGTTAATGCGCGGGCGGATCTAATTTGATTGAGATATTGCAAAGCCAAAGTTGGATTTTCTGTGCATTCGGCCATGATATAATAGAGCTCAGATAGGCGGATGATAGGCACAAGCCGATCTAATTTATAATCCGTTAGATCCTTAAAATAATATGTTTGCCAATATTTGGTCGTTACCGAATTTGAGCCGTTGTTGTTTATTCCATAAGCATACCGATAATCTGAAGCCCCGCCCCCGTTTGAGGTTTCAAAAAGCACCTTAAACTGTGCTTCAGAACGCAACAGATTCGTTGTGGTACCCGACCGGTATCGGAAATAGATATTTTCTACCCAAGTGTCCAAATTTGTTGGACGTATACAAAATAACAATTCCGAAAGATAGAGCCGGTCTCTAAAGGCCTCGGATGCCCCCGCATCCTCAGCAGCGACAAAAACAAACTTTCCTGAGTTGACTACTTCTTGAGCCGCTTGATAGGCCTCATTCTTATTTCCCGCGTACATATTTACCCGAGCTTCCAAGCCTTTAACAGCCCAATAATTCAGTTTATGCCGCCTGGGGCTAATATCATCAAGAACACCATCATAAGGCTTTAACAAGTCTTCAGCTGCTTTTAAATCTTCCAACACCAACGTTATAATTTCTGCCGTTGTAGACGGGACAACTGCAAATTCGTCGACGGTTTTCTTATAAGGTATTGCTTTTGCGTTGGGATTTTCTGCGAAGCTTTTCCCAAATAAGCGTAACAAATCGAAATGTAAAAGTGCTCTTATAGCCAGCGACTCTCCTTTAAGCAATGCGTATGATTGCGGCGACAACATCGATTTTTTTAAGTCCGCATTCGCAATGATCTTATTGGCACCAGCTATCGAAGAATACGCGTTGTTCCAAATTTGATTTAGATATGAACGCACCTCTGCATAGTCGTAGTTAAACTGTTTAGTTCTATAAAATGGTGATCCGCTGCTCGCAGCGGCATAATTCTGTGCCAATGCTGATACAAAACCCATTGATAGATTATCGCCATATAAATTTCTTGAAGCCAGCTGCGAATACACCCCAGTCAATGCCTGTTGAAATCCGACTTCTGATTCAAACATCTGATTTTCGGACAATGAAGATTTAGGATCCACAATGAGAAAATCTTTACAACTGCTTAGTGATACTGTCAGCAGAACGAAGAGTTTAAATATAAAATTTCTTTTCATAGTTGGTTGTTTAAAAGCCCGCGCGAAGCGATAAAGAATATGTGCGAGCAAAAGGATTACTTGTCCCACGTTCAATTTGTATACTACTGATCCGAAATAAGTCGTTGGTGATTGCAGATACCTGAAGACTTCTGAAACCTAATCTTTTTATCCATTGGTTTTTATAAAAATTATAGCCTAATGATGCAGAACTCAGAATCAGGTTATTGTCGTCCTGTACAAAGCGGGAAGTCAGTTGTGTCACTGTAGGTGTTGCAGTTATACGTTTGTATAATGAGACATCCCCCTCTCCTTTCCAACCCAAATCGTAGGCCCTCCTGTCGACATTTAATTTAGCATCGACGTTTTCCACGCGATCAATCAGCGTACTATTATAGAGTTGCCCTCCAAATTGATAATTGAATAAGAGATTCATCTCGAAACCTTTGTACATCAGATTGGTACCAAAATTTCCATTCCATTTCGGTTGACTGATGCCAAATGGCACTTTATCCGCCACGTTCCAACTGTAGGTGCGTTGACCGTCTTTCGTTAGAAACACTTCCGAGCCTGTGGCGGGATCAATACCTAAGGACCGTACAACAAAAATCGTATTTGTGGATTGACCTTCTTTTAAAACTATATTTGGATATATTTGCTCTGTATTATCGGCGTTAAACCGGTCATTGGATGCCTTTAGACGATTGGATATTTCTTTCAAAATATTTTTGTTGGTAAATCCGTTGACATTCACTGCCCATAAAAAACCTTTTGATTTGTCTTCGATCAGTTTTAGGCGAGCAGAGAATTCAAACCCTCTATTCTGGATTTTACCCATATTTTCGTTGTAAGAAGAAAAACCTGTCGAAGGGGCCAGTGTTACCGTTGTGATTGCATCCCTTGTATTCTCAACATAGTAGTCAAATCGCAAACTCAATATATTTCGAAATAACTCAGCATCGATGCCAAGGTTACTTTTCAAGACGTTTTGCCAGGTAAGATCCGTGTTTCCCAGTCCCATCAAAGCCCCTCCGAGTTCACCATAATAGGAAGTTCCAACACCAAAACTATAACGCGACTGCGCACTGTATGCTGGTACGTTCATCGACCCTGTTGCGCCATAACTCGCTCGTAACTTTAATCTATTGATATAGGGGTTGTCTTTTAAGAATTGTTCATTGTGTATATTCCAACCAATACCTGTCGACCAAAATGTACCAAAACGCCTATCTGCACCATACTGAGATGAACCGTCTCGACGTATCGAGACATCTGTCAGAAAGCGGTTGTCGTAGGTATAGCTGCCGCTATACACAAATCCCATACGATTGACCGTGCTTTCATCACCGGAGGGACGACTATTAGCCTGATATTGGGCCGCAAACAATAAATTATCCAACTTCTGGTAAGGAAATCCTTCTGCCGTAACACTGTAATAATCCGTCTGTGCACTGGCAATATTAAACGCTAAGGTTGAAAACCATTGATTTCTTCCTTTTACCAACGAGTAGTTTGCAGTAGTCAAACTCTCATAAGAGAAATTATTGTCATTTCGCGCGGTATATTGTCCCCTACGATTAATATCATCGACGGTTAAAAACATCGAATGTTCAGCGGGATAAAATTGGTCCGAAGAGCTTTTTTGACGGTTAATGCTGATATTTGACTCTACGTAAAAATTGGGTGCAGGTGCATATCTTGCCGTAAAGTTATTACTGAATCCAAAATATTCAGTTTGGTTTTTCGTATTGAGCGTAGCGTCATAGAGCGGATTAGGTTGCTGGAAAGCAGTAAGGTTGATCTCATAATCCTCTAGCAGCTTTTTGGGGTTACCATTTTGATCGTATGGATTCCAATACGGGTTTTGTTTTACATAGTTCTGGAAGCCGCCATAAGGAGACTCATTTGATTTGTTTTGAAAAATCCGAAGGGAATTGCGAAACTGCAGTTTATTTACCCTGTAATTCAGATCAAACTGACCAGCGTAATTTGTACGGTTCTGTCCTTTCATAACGCCGTTCTGAAAATCCGAATTTACCTGAACGCCATACCGCAGTGTCTCATCCCCGCCTTGAACATACAAAGAGGTTCTGTTATTATAGCCTACTTTTGTTGGAATTTTGAGCCAATCAGTATTTACACCGCTTAACATCGCCTTGTACCGTTCACTATAAAGCACATCCAATTTATGTTGATATTGCGCACTGGATGATTCGTAAATACCTGCTCTTCTCTCAAAATCCAGTTTTTCCTGTGCGTTCAATAGGTTGTACACCGAAAGTATCGGCGTCGTCACACCAAAATCGTTGTTTACAGTAAGCTGCAGTTTACCTGGCTTCGGCAATATTGTCGATACAACCATAATACCATTAGCCCCGCGAGAACCATAGATTGCTGTTGCAGAAGCATCTTTAAGCAATGTAATATTGGCGATCAGATTCATATCCAAGTCCATTATTCGTTGTAAAGACACTTCAAAACCATCTAAAATAAACAATGGCGCATTCGGATTATTGGAAAGTTCCCCTGTCAGGTTAGGAAATGAATTTTGTCCACGTATCTGAATGTCTGGCAAGCGATTAATATTTCCTCCGGCAATATTATTGGGCACAATGCGAAAAGAGGGATCGTAAGCAGAAATAGCTGCAAACACATTTTGAGCACTTACTTTTTTTAATTCTTGTGCGGAAATATTGACCGAAGATCCTGTAAAATTTTTAACGTCGCGGTTGACAATGCCGGTGACCACCACTTCGTCCAAGCCCTCACTCTTTTCTGTTAATTCTACCGCGTAGCGGACAGATGGAGTGACCGGAACAATTTGACTATTAAAACCTAGGTTAGATATGTAAAGTTCTTTTGCATATTCAGGAATATTGAGTGTAAAATTACCTTTAGCATCGGTTTTTGTGGCAATTCTTTTTTCGTTAATTGAAACGGAAGCACCAACGACCGGTTGCTTGCTGATATGGTCAATAACCGTCCCCTGTATTAATTTATACTCCGCCTTCTCTTCATCCAGTAAGATGATGGTTTTATTTTTGAAAATATAAAATACCCCTGCATTGGCGTTGAAATAATGATTCAACACCTGAATAAGATCTGTATTTTTGAATTTTGGACTTACCTTTTTGTTAAAGTCAAGCTTTGATGACGTGAAGACAAAATCATAGCCAGACTGTCTGCGGATCTCAGACAATAATTCATTTAAAGTAATTTCATTTCGATCTATAGTGATCGTGGTACGGTGTTTCGTTTGTGCATGCACATGTTGTGTGGATAACATGGCAAGGCAATAAAATAACACCCATCTTCGGTTAGTTCTATTAGATAGTATCTTCATTAGCTGTTTTCAATTGTATTATATTTTGGGTCATATAATACATTTTAGGTTAAAAATTCATAGATAATTACTAAGTATAAATGTGATTGATTACTCTCCTTGTATAATGACCTCCTTCCCATTTAGTTGATAGTTTATGTCGTTAGTTTTCTTCAGTAATTCTAAGAGCTCCATCAATTTTTTATTTCTGGAAATCTGTCCCCAAAGTCTATTTTTTGAGATTGTACCGGTATAAACGACGTCCACATCATACCACCGCGAGATCTTCTTCATGACCGATTCGATGGGTTCGTTCTCGAAATAAAACAGATTATTTTTCCATGCAAGCGTAGACTCTAGATTGAACGATGTTTTAGAAAAACCTAAATTGTTAACTATCAATTGCTCATTAGGCTTTAAAAACATTTCCGACTCTGTGTTCACTTCCTTCACCTTTACACTTCCTTCGACGAGCGCTGTCCTCACTTCATTCTCGTCCGGATAGGCACAAACATTGAATTTAGTACCGTAGACTCTTACTTCTTGTTGATGTATTCCCTTTCCTACTGTTAATACAAATTGTTTAACCGGATCTTTTGCGACCTCAAAATAGCCTTCTCCTTCGAAAGAGACTTTTCGTTCATTGCCTGAAAATGAATTTGGAAAACTTAATTTGGATGCCGAGTTCATGTGGACGACAGTTCCGTCGGGAAGTCGGACGTTAAAGGTACCACCACGGGGTGTTTTTATGGCGTGCATCAGATTTGCGCTTTTTTGGTTAAGATTTTCTACATCCGCAAAATCCAGATGTAAAGTGCCCTCAGCCGAAGTATGTATCAAAATACGCCCTGCAGCTAGCTGTTTTTTGGAACTTAGATTAGCTAAATTAATGATCGATCCATCGGCCATCTCCAACACGGCGGTTTTAACCGCTGGATTCCGATCATACATTTTACGCTTTTCTTCATTTTTGGAATGCAGCTGATGGTCTGTGTTAAGCTTATTGGATTTTGACGTAATTGGGCGCTTATTTATTTCAACGTGAAAAAGAAATGGTGTCAAAACCATCAAAAACAAGGCTGCGATACTTATCCACCTACGATAGTCTATTTTCTTCACCTTGGAGCCATCGAGATTATAGATTGCTTCAAGAATTTGCTGTTGATTTTCAATCGGCATGTCAACAACATTTTTCGGTGTTTCGAAAGATTCGACAAGCGAACGCCCCAGCACATCATGTGCGTCCTTATCAGCAAAATAGGATTGCAGCTCGGCTCGCTCGTCCGACGTTTCTTGCTCATTTATACATTGGGCAAAAATATATTTGATTCGTTTTGCTTTTTCAGCGTCCATAAGATCTTATATTGGCAATAACATAAACATAATTTATGCTTGTTTATATATGACAGTCAGGAAAAAGCTTTGGGGGGGGACTTTTAAAAAAAACTACAAATATTTAAAAAATAGATGCAGTACGATGATCAGCGGCAGCTCTTTCATGTTTGCCAAACAATATGCACGTATATTTCTCATCGCCTGATCCAAATTCCATTTTACTGTTTCTGGCGATACATTCAAGAGCGAAGCGGCCTCATTACGCTTCATATGTTTTTCCTTTATCAACAAATAGGTTTCTTTTTGCTTTTTTGACAAGCGAGAAATAGCCTCATTCAGTAATGCTTGAAATTCCTTGTCCTGGACAAGATAGTCGGCTTCAGGATATACACGTAAGAGGGCAGATTTAGCTTCTTCATGCGCATATTTTTTATAGCTATCCTGTTTCTTTAGCAAATTTAGCGTAATATTTTTTGCCAGAATAAATAACCAGGCTTCAAAGTTATCGATAGCAGTCAACTGGTCTCTATTCAGCCATACTTTAACAAATGTATCCTGTACGATATCTTCAGCTATCCATTCATTACCAGCCACTCTTAGTGCCGTCGTATAGATATTTGGGCGGTAAATATCAAAAAGCTCCTGAAATGCATCATGATCTCCGTCGGCAACGCGTTGAAGTAAAGATATTAAAACCGATTTGATCATGCGAAATTCAATTAATTCGATCAAATATATAAAGGATTTTAATTTTTCGCTCATAGAGTGCTATATAATATTTGTATGCTTCTTAAAAGGATTTCATATGTTGGAGCCATTGGAATGAAAACGCTGGAACAAAAAAGTTTGCATAAAACAGTTGGGCATTAAAAATCGAGCGGAACCTTTTATTGCAAATAATCACAAATTTATCTAAGTTTGCCGTCACCTACTACGACTAACGTGAATCTTAAAAATGAGATCGAATCTAAATATATCCTTCAGCGCCTACAGCAGGGTGACAGGCAGGTGTTCGACCTTGTTTTTAAATCTTATTGGGATCCACTATTAATTTATCTGTCCAAACTGGTGAAAGACCAGACCGATGCTGAGGATCTTTTACAGAATATTTTCGTCAACCTCTGGAATAAGACACAATCATCCGAAATACAGGATATTCACGGCTGGTTATACGGGGCTGCCCGCAAGAGCGCTCTTTTCTATCACCGAACCCAAGGCAATCAAAAAAAGCTGATTGCGTCAATTTTGGAATATATTGAAGTAACCGGATTTTCGTTGAGCGAACAGCAGCAAGGTAAGGAGCTTCAGCAGATTATTGATCGTGAAATTGAACGGCTCCCAGCAAAAATGAAAGAGGTATTTCTATTGAGCCGACAGGAACAACTTAGTTATAAGGAAATTGCAGAACGTCTTGACATCTCTGACCAAACGGTCAAAAAACAGATCAGCAACGCACTGAACATTCTGAGAAACAACCTCAAGAAACAAGGTCTCTATTCGCTTCTTCTCCTCCTTCTCATCGACTTAAAATAAATTTCATTATTTTTTAATATTTATCTACCACCAAATACGTTTTGGTGCAACTATACTATAAACAATGGCGCTCATGGAACAGAAAAACATTGCAGAAATCTTATTGAAATACGAACTCGGCATCAGTTCAGCGGCGGAAAACCAGCTGATAGAATCGTGGTACGAATCGCAGCAAGCTGTAGAATGGAAACTGGATAGCGCCGAGCAGGAAGATCGTAAAAATACCATACTCCTTCAAATCCAGCAGCAACTTGATGCAAAGCCAGCCTCGCGTAATCCATGGTACCGGAGAGCCGCTTGGATCAGCGCTGCAGCTGCCGTCCTGCTGATTGCTTTTGCTTTACTCTTTATCCCGCGTGGACAGTCGCATCGCGATACCCTAGCCGCCATAGATCAATTCAAACCCGGACGAGAAAAGGCCATCCTGAAATTGGAAGACGGATCAAGCATCGCACTCAACGGGGGCAAATCGGGTGTTAAGATCGTCAACGGAACAGCCGTCTATCTAGATGGTTCGCCTATCAGCGACATGGAATTGCAATCGCGCGAACTGACCGTTGAAGTTCCCAGGGGTGGTCAATATCAGGTTAACCTGCCCGATGGGAGTAAAGTATGGCTGAATGCTGCTTCGACACTCACCTATCCAATGCAATTTTCTGCCGCCAAGCGGGAAGTCTCGTTAACAGGAGAAGCCTATTTTGAAGTAAGCAAAAATCCACATAAACCCTTTATCGTAAAATCCAGAAATCAAGAAGTCAAGGTATTGGGCACCATATTCAACATCAACAGTTATGACAACTGCGAGTTTGTGGAAACTACGCTGCTTGAAGGTTCGGTCGATGTAAATCAACGCCTGCTTGTACCCGGACAGCGATCACTCATCTCCAAGACATCGATCCAGATTCTACCGGCCAATATCGAAGCAGCAACGGCCTGGAAGAAAGGATATTTCCTATTTGACAACGAACGGCTCGATGCCATTTTGGCTACACTTTCGAGATGGTACAATGTAGATTTTGAATACGAAGACTCTGCTACGAAACAGCTTATATTTTGGGGATCTATCGACAAAAATCAATCGTTGACCAAAACGCTTACCTTTTTGGAAAGCACCGGTCAATTAAACTTTAACTATCGTGACGGCAAAATAGTTGTCCACAAAAATAAATAACGAAGCCTTTTTAATACAGAAATCTAAACACATTAACCTAAATCACAGACCCGATGAATCGTCTAAAAAACTTGCTATTGGTCACGTCGCTTCTTGCTGGTAGCACAGTCGTTGGTCAACAGCTCAATTATCAGGGCAAACCAACACTCAAAGAACTTTTTTCAACCATCCGACAACAGACAGGCTATAACATCATCGCCTCTGGTAATCAGATAAACCTTAATACAGTTGTCAAAGTTCAGGCAAAGGATAAAGCCTTGCGTGATGTTCTTGAAGAAGCCTTTAAGGATTTACCGTTCACTTTTAAGATCGTTGGAAAAGAGATCACCATTCTTCTGCGGGAGAAAAGCGGCCAACAGCATCAAAAACAACAGCAAGCTGACAAACAGCTTTTTGTGGACGGCACTGTACGGGACAAATCCGGCCCCGTAGAATTGGTAACCGTTTACAACAAAAGCAACGACAAAGTCACTTTCACCAATGATAAAGGCGCTTTTAAAATCGAGCGGACCAGCAATACAGATACCTTAGTATTCAGTTCCGTTGGTTACGAAGAAAGGCAGCTTGCCGTGTCAACTAGCCAAAACACCGTTACCATGCAACTGTTGCAGACGCAGAACCTGCTTGATGAAGTCAGCGTACTGTCGTATGGGCAAGAGGTATCCAAACGGCTCAATACGGGCTCTACTTCTAGCGTCACTGCAGCCACCATTGAGAAAACACCGACAGCAGATCCACTCATTGCGCTCCAAAATCGGGTTCCCGGTATGATGATCAATACCCTCAACGGGTTACCGGGCATACAGACCCAAGTGCAGATACGGGGTATTAATACCGTCAATCAGGATGGTGAAGCGCGACAACCCTTGTACATTGTTGATGGTATTCCTTTTAATAGCAATTCACTTGCCTATATCGGTGCTAATGGCCTTACCTCCTCCTACTTGGGTGAAAGCCCTTTTAAAAGTATTGACCCGAGCACGATTGCCAACATTGAAGTACTTAAAGATGCAGACGCTACCGCCATCTATGGCGCCCGGGGTGCCAATGGTGTGATCCTGATCACCACCAAACGCGGTAAGGCAGGTCGTCCCACCATCAGCGCTGATTATTACCATAGTTTTGGTTCTATCGCTAACTATGTAAAAATGCTCAATACCACCCAATATCTGGAGATGCGGCGTGAAGCTGCAAAAAACGATGGTATTGAGCTTACGCCCAATGATTACCCTGACCTGCTGAAATGGAGCCAAACGGAAGATCACGACTGGCAAAAAGAATATTTTGGCAATATCGCCCATACGTCCAATGCTGAATTATCCTTATCGGGGGGATCATCGGGTTTCAACTACCTCCTTGGCGGTGGCTTTAGGCGTGAAAACACTGTATATCAAAAGAAAAACGGTCTTACCGTCGGTAACTTCCGAAGCAACCTCGACTACCACAGTAACGACGGCAAATTTAAAGCTTCCCTATCGGCAAGTTATGCAACGGATAAAAATGAAGTCATTCCACTATCGTTTACAAACTTTCAGACCCTGCCTCCAAATTTCTCCCTTTACGATGCCGATGGAGAATTAAATTGGACTATAGATAACCCTATTGCTGCGCTGGAGCGTACAGTTGAAAATAGAACTAAAAATTTAATCAGCAATATCGCGCTGAGCTATGAGTTGTTACCTAATCTTGTGGCCAAAATCAATACCGGTTATACGCGCATGAAAATGAACCAGCTCGCCATCAATCCACGGAGATCATTCAGGCCGTCCGAAAACATCTTGGGCAACAACACTTTTACCAAGGCCAGCGCAGCTACCTTTAATTTTGAGCCTCAGCTGAATTATGATCTGATCGTGGGGCGCAGTTCATTTCGTGCCCTTATCGGGGGTACTTATATCCATCGCGGTAACTCGGCAATTACCACAAGTGGAAACGGCTATACAGACGACAGTCAGATTAGAGACATCCATGCCGCACCAATTATCAACATCGAACCCAAGGACACTCAGTATCGTTTTCTATCGGGATTTGCCCGTCTAGGGTACACATTTGACCAAAAATATGTCATCAATGCAACCGTCAGACGTGACGGCTCTTCCCGTTTTGGTCCAGGGAAAAAATATGGTAACTTTTGGTCTGTCGGTACAGCGTGGATCCTAAGCGAAGAGAACTGGTTAAAGGATAATCAGTTTGGCTTGAGTTTTGCCAAATTGCGCGGCAGCTACGGTCTGACGGGTAATGATAATATTGGCGACTACTCCTATTTCGTGAATTACGAACGTATATTCGACAATTACCAAGGGCAGGGCTACCTTCCCAAGAACCCATTCAATGCAAATTATCAGTGGGAAGTCAACAAAAAGCTTGACCTTGCCGCTGAACTAGGCTTCTTGAAAGACCGCATCATCTTTGAAGCAAACTATTACCGCAATCGGTCGGGCAATCAATTAGTTGGCTATGGATTACCTACACAGGTGGGTTTTAGTTCGGTCAATCAAAACCTGGATGCCAATGTACAGAATAGCGGTTGGGAATTTAGCCTCCAGACCACGCCGATCAATACATTGGCTTTCACCTGGAAAACAAACTTTACGATGAGTATCAACCGCAACAAGCTCTTGTCTTATCCCAACCTTGCAAGTTCTTCCAATAGCCTTACTTATCAGATCGGTAAACCATTAAATCTGATCTGGGGGTATGAATATCTTGGAATCAACGCTGCAGATGGGCAACCGCAATTCCGCGATGTGAATGGCGACGGTTTTATCAGTTTTCCAGATGACTATGTCCCTTTGGCGAACAATATTCCGACATTCTTTGGTGGCCTCGGCAACTCGTTCAATTATAAAAACTTTGATCTAGACGTGTTTTTTAGTTTCAAAAAGAACACACATATTTATAATTATCCCTTTACGAGTGCCGGAAGCGTCATCAATGCCCCCGCAATTGTCTTGGACAGATGGCAACATCCGGGTGAAGAAGCTAAATTTCCGGCCTATACCACCAACTCCAGCACCATGTCCAATTACAATTCATCCGGTGCCAATTTTGTGGACGGGTCGTACATCCGTTTAAGCAATATTACTTTGAGCTATTCGGTACCCGGCAAGATTCTCGAGAAGCTAAAACTTAAAAACCTGCGCGCTTATGCTACTGGGGCCAATCTACTGACGATCACCAGCTACAAGGGTACAGATCCAGAGACCGGCGTGGATATGCCGATGCTTCGCACATTTACGCTAGGGATACGGACTTCATTTTAAACCATTAAGACAACGGACATGAAAACCAACTATATCAAATTATTCAGCTTCCTATTACCTGTTGCCTTAGGTGCAAGCAGCTGCAACAAGCTGCTGGAGGTGACACCAAAATATATCTACACGACGGATCAAATTTATGCGAATGACACCATGGCCGACAGTGTGGTCGTAGGGATGTATGGCCGATTTGCTGCTTATCAAAATGATCTTTCACTGAACACGGGATTATCTTCCGACGAGCTGATACCCGGTATGAATAGCTTTAACCCCGGGTATAGCTTTATGTACAGCTACAACCTCAATCCCTTTTCGGCGCAGACGAATGACTTTTGGGGAAATCTATATTCCATCATTGGGGTTAGTAATGCAATCATTGAACGCGTTGGGCAATCCAAGGGCATGACGCAAGCTGGTAAGGATGAAGCCATCGGCCAAGCTAAATTTATGCGGGCCCTCAATTACTATTTTTTGGTCAATCTCTATGGCGATGTGCCTTTGGTGCTGACGACCAATTACCCGGAAGAACGTCTCAAACCGCGCGCAGCGGTAGCGGCAGTGTATACGCAGATCATTCAGGATCTGGAAGATGCCAGCCAGCTTTTAGGCTCGGATTATCCGGGCGAGCGCGTGAAGGCCAATAAGTGGGCTGCATTGGCACTGTTGTCGCGCGTATACCTATTTACCAAAGACTGGACAAAAGCTGAGCAGGCCGCCAGTCGGGTGATCGGGCAGTCGCAATTGTTTCAACTGGGACATTTTGATCGCGCCGACGGGGGAGAGCCAATGGATATCTTCACCAAAAACAATCCCGAACAGATTTTACAGCTATGGAACATCATGGGTGCGTCGATTGGGGTGGGGATAAAGGGAGAGTTTGCCAGCTTTGGCATAACTGAAGATGCAACAGGTCTATTGCCAGCCTTTGAGGAGAACGATAAACGAAAAGAAAACTTCGTCCGTTTTGAAGAAACAGTAAACGGCTATCAGATCAACAAATACCGTTCGGACGGCGAAGCAGGATCTGCAAACAATGAGTATACGTCGGTGTTGCGCCTAGGCGAACAATACCTCAACCGTGCCGAGGCACGTCTGGAGCTTGGTCTCTCAACCGCTGTTGATGATATCAATATCTTACGCAGGCGCGCGGGAATTTCGGATTTATCCAGTGGATTATCCAAATCAGAGGCGAGAGCAGCTATCGTGCAGGAGCGCCGTATCGAACTCTGTTTCGAATGGGGCGACCGTTGGTTTACTCTCAAACGCTTGGGACTAGCCGATAATGTGATGAAAAAAGCAAAACCGACCACCTGGAAGGCGTTTGCCCAGCTCTACCCTTTGCCCACCGTTGAACTTCAAAATAACAGGCAATTAATGCAAAACCCGGGATATAACAACTAAACACGATATACAATGAAAGTTACGCTATTAGCTTTTGCCTTTCTTTATTCCATATGCTTCGTCAAGGCGCAGGAAAAAGCAACCTACCAGCTTCAGGGAACGCTTGCGGGCGTACCAAAAAATCAACAGGGAAAACTGTTTCTGCAACGCTTTGGCTCCGATCTCCCACTTGATTCTGCCCGGCTGGAACAAGGCCATTTTCGCTTTACAGGTACTTCCGAAGGACCTGAAATTGCGAATCTATTTTACATGAATGCTACAGGGGAACGATCAGAAACATTGGATTTTTATCTTCACCCGGGCAAGATTAACATTCGGGCCCGGTTTGGTCAGCTCAACCAAGCGGAGATTGCTGGTTCAGCACTCAATACCGAAGCCAGAAGTTTTGACAAAGCTAACGAAATCATACTCGACAGCATCAATACGCTAATGGCTGCCTATTTCGAGGCAGAGAACGCTTTTTCCCAAGATAGTTTTCGCATGGATTCGCCGGCACGGGCTACCATCAACACGATTGACGCGAGCCTCAACAAGTGGTCTGCGGCACTACAGACAGCTCAGGTCAACTATGTGCAGCAGCATAGCGATCGTGTATTGAGCCTTTTTAAACTACAGTCACTGCTAAAAGATTCCAGCAATCAGCAACTGGTATCGGAGCTGTTTGGCAAGTTAACGCCTGCCCTTCAAGATTCGCCGTTGGGCCAGGAGGTCCAAGAGCAGCTTGCCAATCTTAAAAATCTAAAGATTGGTGATATCGCACCAGCGTTTGCATTGACCGATACTACCGGTCATCAGGTGAAGCTGTCCGACTTTCGGGGCAAATATGTACTCGTTGATTTCTGGGCTAGTTGGTGTGTACCCTGCCGCGTAGAAAACGAGCATGTGCAAGAAGCCTATAATGCTTTTAAGGCAAATGGATTTGAAGTATTGGGTGTCTCCACAGATTTCGCGCTCAGCAGCTGGAAAAAAGCCGTGTCGGACGATGGCATGACCTGGACCAATGTAGTTGATCCGGATGGTCAGGTGAGCGCAGCGTACCATATCAAAAGTATCCCCTCCAATTATCTCTTGGATCCCACTGGGAAAATCATCGGCATCAACCTACGCGGCGACGCCCTTTATGAAACACTAAAAAACATATTCTAATTCGCAATTTTATCACAATTATATGCATTTAAAAAGACTGCTCTACCTTTCGCTGTTAGGTTTTAGTCCGGTGCTTGCCCATAGCAGTGGCACCCCCGGAGCGACGGAAATCGTATGGACAAAACACGAAGCCGATACCACCGCTTTACCTTTTGACAAAAGCGTCCGTTATGGTAAACTGGCCAATGGACTCACCTATTATATCCGTAAGAATACCGAACCCCAAGAACGTGTTTATATGTATCTGGTCAACAAGGTAGGATCTATCCTGGAGAACGAAAAGCAGCGTGGGCTGGCTCATTTTCTGGAGCATATGGCCTTCAACGGCACGACGCATTATCCCGACAACAGCCTAGTTGACTACCTGCAAAAAAATGGAATCAGCTTTGGAGCCGATATCAATGCGTATACCAGCTTCAACGAAACCGTGTACCAACTGCAGCTGCCCTCCAATGATGGCAAACTTGTTGGCAATGGCTTTCAGATTCTTCAGGACTGGGCACAGGGCATCAGTTTAACACATCGAGAAATCGACAAAGAGCGCGGCGTGATTTTGGAAGAAAAACGTGCCGGCAAGAGCTTGGGCGAGCGCATCCAGGACAAGACTTTACCTGTCGCGCTCAATCACTCCCTGTATGCACAGCGAATTCCAATTGGTACCGAGGAAGTCATTCAGCATTTCCCTTATGAGGAAATTGAACATTTTTATAAAAGCTGGTACCGCCCCAACCTGCAAGCCGTTATTGTCGTCGGTGATATTGATGTTGACCAGACCGAGCAAACGCTGAAAAAACAGTTTTCGTCGCTCAAAAATCCTTTGCAGCCAACAGCGCGAAAAACATACAACATTCCACTGCAGGGCAAGAACCAATTTATGGTGGTGACAGATCCGGAAATTACAGCAACCTCCATTGCGATTAGCATCAAACACCCCGAACGTAAATTACGAAACCTCGCCGACTATAAGCACAACCTGATCAAGACCTTGTTTAACACCATGATGGCAGGGCGATATAGTCCGTTATTTCGGCTATCCAATCCGCCATTCTTGAGCGGCGGGGCATCACTAAATGGCTTTATGGGCGGACTGGATGTATTCCAGATTCAGCTCACCGCCAAACCCGGCCGTCTGAAAGAAGGATTTGATGCAGTATGGCGCGAGCTGCTGCGAGCCAAAGAATATGGATTTACAGCCACGGAGCTGCAGCGCGCTAAAGATACATATATGAGCGGAATGGAAAATATGCTGCAAGAAAAAGACAAAATTGCATCCGAACAGTACGTGCAGGAATATATCCAGCATTTTCTGAACGATGTAGCATCTCCGGGTATCGATCATGAGATGAAATTGACGCGCGAAATGCTTCCGGCGGTCAGCCTTTCGGATATCCAGCAGCTCTTGCAACAGTATCTAACCGATAGCAACCGCGACATCATTATTTCAGCTCCTGAAGCCGATCAGGCAAATCTGCCGAAAGAGGCCGATATCAACAGTTGGATCGCTACGTTGTCCAAAGAGAAGCAGACTGCATTCTCGGAGGAAGCCAACGACCTGCCACTGCTCAAACAGGAAGTACAGCCCGGTACAATTGTTAAAGAAGAAAAAGACAGCAGGTTAGGAACCACGACTTTGACGTTGAGCAACGACGTCCGGGTAGTCTTAAAACCGACCAACTACCAAAACAATCAGATCACCTTTCAGGGATATTCCTACGGTGGAACATCGCTTTACGATGACCAAGATTTTCAGAGCGCGACGAATGCCATTGGCCTTATTGCTGCCAGCGGACTGGGCAACTATACTGCCGACCAATTTGAAAAATCATTAGCCGGACGAACGGCCTCGGCTTCCCCCTTTATTAGTGAGACTGCCCAGGGCGTGAGCGGCTACGCCAATAACAAAGATCTGGAACTTGCCCTGCAGATGATGTATGGATATTTTACAGAACCGCGTCTGGACACGACCATTGTTGCCGGTATCCTGGCCAATGCCAAAGACGGGCTTAAAGACCGCGACAAGAATGGCGACGCTGTATTCCAAGACTCGGTGATGGCCATCCTTTCGGGCAATAACATCCGACGGACAGGCCTAACACTGGCTAAAATCAATCAGATCAATCCTCAGCGTGCTTTGGACATCTACAAAGAACGTTTTGCCAATGCTTCGGGATACAATTTTACTTTTGTGGGCAGCTTTGATATTGAAAAAATAAAGCCCTTGCTTGCCAAGTATATTGGTGGACTACCGAGCATCTCGTCGAAAGCACCCGCTTACCGTAATTTAAACATCCACATTCCTGCAGGAAAGATCGAGAAAAAGCTGGCGCTGAGCAAAGAAGACAAAGCGATGGTCTATCTCGTGCTCTCGGGCCCGTATGACTATAGTGAGGCAAATAACATGGCATTGCAGGCCTTTCGGGAAGTATTGGACATCCGCTTGTTGGAAAGATTGCGTGAGGAAGAGGGCGGTGTGTATTCGCCATCGATACAAATGGACTATAGTAAGCTGCCTGATGCACGATATACGCTTACTGTAGCTTTCAGCTGTTCGGTGGCCAATGCGGACAAACTCGCGAAGTATTCGCTTGAGGAAATTGAGAAATTAAAAACAGCAGGGCCTTCTGTTGCCAATCTCGACAAATTCAAAGCGAATGACAAGCTAAACTACGAATCCGCGCTGAAAACAAATGATTTCTGGTCGAACTACCTGTACAGCAATCTGTATAATGGCGATGATATGTACCGTATTTTTGAACGTGCATCGTTACGCGATCAGCTGACCCCAGCGCTAGTTAAAGCTGTTTCCAAACGCTATATCAGTGACCAAAACGTCATCAAGATCGTTCAGCTTCCGGAATTAAAAAAATAAATGGACGCCGGCAATTGATATCCGCCTGTTGTCAAAAGCCGTAAATAGTAGAAAGCCGTAAAGAAATATATTCTTTGCGGCTTTCTTGTTTACTGACCAAACCTCCTGATTGACCGAAAAAGGAAATTGTCTATCACTGGAATTTATGTTTGCCCATCTATGATTGCGAGCAACATCATGTTTTAAAAAAAGCTTCGAAATTTCCAAGCCAGTGCAAATGCCACTAACAGCAATCCGATGAGCCAAAGATTGGGGACTACCCATGCACTCCATTTTTCTGTGCTTTGCTGCTGCAGCGTTTTTACACGGCTAGCGCTGCTGTTTGTAGAAGCCTCCTGTTTATTACTGACCTTTACCTGAGATTCCAGCATGGCAAACTGCCCCTTTTGACCGATCAAACCACTATCGGGGTGAAAGCGAAAACTGCTATCCGTCAAAAAAAGCCAATGCCGCGATTGGCTGTCTCTCTGTCCGCTGTACCAAATATCGAGTTGCTGCTTGTATTTTGACTGCGTTTGTTCTTCCCGCAGAGCTTCTTTCCGCTCGCTTTGATAAAGTTTACAGGAACAGAATAAAAAGAAGACTATAGAAAAAAATAACCGTTTGTACATATACGTCTCCATATCCCCTCCCCTCAGTCCAGCCAATTTGAAAAAGCATAAATGCTAGCCAAAGGACGCCGCTTGCACAACACACGATTGTCCACATTCCCTTCCACAGTCACGATCCAATTGTCCTCCTTTTTTCGCACAATCCCTACATGGTTGATACGCTGAAGCCTGGCGCTATAGATCGCGAAAAGATCTGCCTGCCGCACGCTTCCCTGCCTGATCTGCTGGGCCCTATATCGCCGGGCGATCGGAAACAGTGCAGGACTCCAGGCATTGCGCGGGACAGAAAGCCCCACTCTGCCATAACACCAGGAGACAAAAGCCGCACACCAGGCATGGCCCTTGCCAAATCCGGTATACACTAGGTATTCCTCTACCCGCCTGCCATCGTTATTACCTGTGGCTTCCTGCACGCCGATCTCCTGTACAGCGATATCGATAATGCGTTCACGTACGCCCGCTCTAGCGCAGCATTTCACTGATGGGGAATCCCCATATCCTGCATTAGGAGCAGAATATCCGAGCTCAGCATAACTGTCTAACTGCTCCTTATTGGCTATAGCAGCATTGCCAGCACCACCAAGAAAGAGAACAGCGACAGAAAGAAAACCGAAAAATAGATAATGCATTGTTGCCATGAGGTCAATTGATTAAAGTGAACACTAAATTCCTGCCGGAAAAACTTAAAGGGCTGCCATAGCATTTCCTGAAGCCAAAAGCAGCAATATATAGCGGCCAAGCCAGCGAGTATAGCAAAGAGCAGGATGGAGAGGATACCAAGATCCAATACCCCAGCTGTCGGATCAATTGCCTGCAGCAAAAGCCCTGCTGAAATAAAAAATATAAGAAGACAGGCCAGTACAATGCTTAGCACCTGCCTACCTGTTAAAGGCCAATAGATATCCTCGATATCGGAGACCAATTGTTTTTGTATTGATTCCATATTACTTTTTAAAAATTAATTAATCTGATAAGTACCCAAGTACTGGCTCCGTGCATACTTTAAACCATCTCTATCGCTGCAGAGGATATACAACAAGAGTTCTTTCCCAAGCAAAGATTTAGGTATATCTAGGAAAGCTTGCTTCTCACTTCGTAAGGCTAGATCCTGACTTCGTATCGCCACACCTTCTTTCACCTGATAAGCGATCAGTTTGACATGATCATCCCAGGCACAAAAGGAGGAAGAACTATCGTAGCTGACCAGTATCCGCCCAGTTTCCTCAACTATAGCTGAGACCAACACCCCAGGTAATGTACCGTCGCTGAGCCATACTTTTTCGGGATCCACATAAGGCCCATCTTCCTCTTCAGCAATGGCCATGTTAAGCACATGTGAAAGGGCGAGGTTAAAGGGATATACGAGTCTTTTTTTTCGTTTGGCTAGAAATTTATATCCATCAGCCAGAATCGATTTCAGCGGTGACAAAAATCTCATTGCCAGCGCAAAACGTTTCTGCTGGTGAAGTTGGGCAGAAGACCGTTTCTTATTTGATTTTTTCTTCATAATAGAGAAAAATAGAGGGGAATATCATCCATAGCGGACGATATTCCCAATGAATAACTAAATGAGCTGTATCATCCCCAAATAACTACTTTTGGATACGCGCTTTTTCTTGCGGTCGGCCATAAAAATCCAAAAATGCGCCGAGCCACCGAGCAGATGTGCAGGCACTACAAAAGTCGTCGTACCTAACTGGCGGGTTGGCACGATAGAGGGTGCCAAAAACTCGCCCTGCTCGGGATCATACCCGATGATGTACACACCGTCATCATCTGCTGAGCCGTAGATGTCATTGTTGTTTGAATCCCAGGTGACCGTCATCTCTTCATCGGCAAAAGACGCACCTTGGGGCGGCCCCAGAAAAAAAGCTCCGTCGGCAATTCGGATTTTGCTATAGTCCAGTGTAAAGCCAGGATAAGTACCCTGGATAGCCAGAGGCAGATTATACTGAAAAGCAGCGTTGAGCGGGGTCAGCCGATCGGCTTTTTTCTGTCCGAATCCAACCTGGAGGTACGAATTAATGGGCATTAAAAAACGCATCAGCAATTTAAACTTTGCCTGCGTGATCAGCTGCTCCTGACTAGCTGGTTTATTACTTTTTTTATAAAGCCCTTTGAGGTAGTTGATACTCTTCCAGCTCGAGCCTATCACGGAGCCGGTCTTACCGCTTATACCTCCGTTTATTCCATTTACTATTGTTCCCATTTTTCTATTTTTTAAAAATTAAACCCTTGTCAGTGGCTAAGACATACCGGTATTTAAGCCTGACACCACAAACGTAAAAACTTAAAAAACAAAAACATACTGCAACAAAAAGACTGGCAGAGCATTGGCAGGGGCAGTTCGGTAATTAGGCAGGGAGCTGGCAGGACAGCCCCCATATACCATCCTTTTTTATACACTTTCACCTGACCAACACCCAAGCAAGTCCCGGTGCTGCTCGGGCTTTCCAGCAGTTTTCATGCGGTCCGCTTCGGGTCACACCCGAACAGATCCCGATGGCCACCCGAAGAAAACCCAAGCAACGGTCGAACACAGGCAGGCGAAAGGTTGAAGATGGGTAGGTGTTGGTCAGGTATTGCTCCGAAAGACAAAATAAAAAAAGGTCCTCCGAAAACGAAAGACCCCCAATCTATAATCTCTATGCTTCTACATTTACAGATTCCAGTACGCACGCTTAAAACGTTCTACATTCGTCTGTAAAAAAAGGCGTTTGCCATTTTCCTTTCGTACCATTCCGAGCATCCCCTTATGCTGGTATCGGTATAAGGTCCTCTCGCTGATACCCACAAATTCCTGTACTTGGGAGGCATCCCACCAGACCGTATCGCCGTCATCGGCGATTTCATTCTTGATTTGCATTTTTTGCAATTTGCTATAGAGCATATGTAAGGCAAACAATATTGCGCCATCATTTGCTTTATGGGTACTTTTTCGTGTTCTATTCAAAATTATCTTCATAAAATCAGTTTTAACTGTTACATCGTATTCTTTTTGTTTTTTTGATCTCTTGCGATACCATGTATTTGAAACTTACCACTAATGGAATTCTGTTCAATCCACTCATCAAAATATTGATATTTCCCCTTTTCACCACGGTTTATCTCTATCTCAGGAAGGAATACATGGTGAGCAGTTACACCTACAACATACTTGAGGGAAACCGCTACACTGCGATGTACCTGTGCAAAACTCGCCTTGGGTAACAGGGCGAGCATATTACCGAACGATTCGTTGACTTCAACGAAAGTTTTATCATTCATCCATATTCTGGTCTGATTATTTTTTGCTTCAATATAACAGATCTCATCATAGTTCAGCCTCTTTTTTACAGCCCCCCGTTCCCCATAGAAAAAGCACTTATTATCATCATTCAAGTTATTTAAGCCATAATGCTGAATTCTCTTTTTTGCTCTGTCCATAGCTTTATAAAAGCGTTCCTGTTCGAAGGGCTTGAGAAAATAATCGGTTACCTCATAGTGAAACATTTTGTCGCCTACTTCTCTATTCGTGCTGCAAACAATCACCTGAAGATTAGCAATACCCGTGTTGCCACGCTTGAGACTTTCCAGCTGTCCCAAAATATCTAGTCCCCCAACGATAGGCATCTCAATATCAAGAAATAGAATATCCAATTTTAAGCGACGCAAGGCCACCAAGGCTTCCTTGGGATTGGTCGTCGCATACACACATTCAACACCATCTGTCAAGTCTACGTATCTTTTAAGATCATCTACAACATCCGGATCGTCATCCACAATCCCCACACAGATTTTTTGGAGCCGTCCCTCCTGTTTTAATATTTTTTTTATTGTATCCATGTTAAAAATTTATATCCAAGTTCAAGTAAAATATGCCGTCAGCCATTTGTTTTATCAAGGAAAATTTTTCACCGTATTCCAGACGGAGCAATTTTGTCAATTGTTCTAAACCAGTGCCTCCTTCTTCGAAGATCCAGGCAGACTGTGAGGAGACCTTATTCGTACAGCTTATTGATACCCTTTCAGTATCACTAAATACATAAATAATACTTTCAAAAGAGCTGTCACTAAAATCGCCGTGTTTGACCATGTTTTTATACAGGCTCAAGAGCATCAGGGGAATAGTCGGGTGACTCCAGTCCTGAATATCCGACTGCAGATGAATGTGATGCTCACCATACAGCCGCATCAGCTGCCGCAGATAAAAGAGCTCATCTTCCAATTTTCCCGATATACTTTGTCCAAAGTTCATCTTTCGCATGGCATAAGCTTCCAGACCAAAGAAAAGATTAATCCGGGCTAATGCACTAGTTTTTTTTTGTGCCAAACGAGTGAAGCTCTGCGTTAGATTGCCCATAAAATGAACGGCCCAGTTACGAAAAAACTTGGCTTTCAGACTTTCTAGGGATTGCTTCCTTTTCAATCCCAAATGTCTGAAAAGCCCCACACTGAAATTGTAAATGATCTCTATAGCCAGAATTAAAATGCCCTTAAGAACAAAAGTCATATAGAAAGTAAATACATCAATTCCAAAGTCTACCGCCCTGAACAATTTGGGGTTCTTGAGTACTTTCCGGCTCAGCTCTGTCGGAAATTCATATAGTAGCAGAAAAATTGCCAAAGCTGTCAGCAGAAAATACCCAATTACACTCCCCATCCGCTGCATGGTAAAACGCTTAAATAACACCCGTCTCAACCAAGCCCGATTGGTATAGCTAATGCCCAACATTAAAGGGGCCATTACTATGATAACAAATACATGCCACCAGCCGAATTTATAGATATTGACTAGGCTAATCAAAGCAAAATAGCATCCCCAGAAAATAAGGTGAAAACTCGTCGATAATGGTTTAAGAATCCTGTCCTTGCTCATAATTGGTTTAGGTAATAAGAAAAAACAAATCTTTATTTTAACAAATAAATTATTTTAAGAGACAATTTATCAAATAAAGAAGATTTACACAACCTTAGCCCAAAAAAAATACGTTTAAACGTTCAACCATATTTTTCTGAACTTTTGACAGGCTATTTCAAATTCCTTGATTCCAATAACCACCGAACGGCGAGTCGCCAGATCAAAGAGCATTCTTTCCTCCCCCACAACAATCGGAAGCCAACAGCTTTGTAAAGGCATCTGCTCTTGTTTTATCAGCAGCTCATGATCAAAGATTGCTGGCAAGCATTCCCATTGAATCAGTTCTTTCGAAGCAAGGTCCCCTACAAGATCAAGGATATGCTGCAGTGCCGGTTGGTAGTCGGATTTACTGTTCACATATCGTCCGTCCTCTCCACAGCGAAGCGTTATCTGCCCATCTACAATTGTCATGATGGCAGTTCTAATCGGTATTCTTGTCCAATAGCTCAGGATAGCAATCCCTTCCCGTAAAAGCAGCTCCGATCCATGCAGTCTGACTGGTACCCATCCCTTTGAGGCGGGACCAGCACTAAGCTGCCCATCGATAAAAAAGATCAGGGCGTAGTTCTTCCGCAGTGCTTCCCTGAGCTTTAAGAGCGGATTGCCCTGATCAGCACGAATGAAGATTAATTCGTCCTCGGTAGCTTCCCGGCCAAAGGAGAGCCGGAACTGCTTCCTGTAAATCTGTCCCTGTGCTTCAAAAACATCCGAACGCAATAATATGGCCAGTTTATGCCCGAGCAGCATCAACACCCTTGCGATCAGGCCATATGGACCAATATGCAAGCATGCCCAGATGCGAGGTCCCAGATCATTGCTAGGCCAAGCTTTGATCAGCTGCGCTAATAAATTGTCATCTACCTGATAATGCTGCTGATTGGACCATTCCTGATGTATTCGCAGGAAATGGATTAGGCCCCCTGCATGCGTAATCAATTGCCAGTGGTATAAGAGTGCTACAGCTTTGAGCGATCTATGCCAGCTGTGGCTACTCAGAGCTAATGTATCTGTCATTAAATCGGGGTCATTCCCCATACTTTGAGGTATATTGTTCATACGAGTTCGACTAATTGGTTATCAAAAAAGGGTGTCCGGATCACCCATCAGGTTACTACTAATACTTAGAAGTAGTAGATATCACATTTTTCCTCTTCGGTGTCGCTCAAGAGCTGAGCTGTTTCCGCATGGGAAAACGTGCAAAGCGCCTGGTTAGCCAAAAGCTGCAATTCTATAAAGAGCTGTTCCATATTGATTTCATCTTTTTTGTATTCGTCCAGCACCAAACTTGCCCCGTTTGGTCGCTTTGCTTTCGGGCCAGGAAAGCGGGGTGATCACAGTGGCGAATTTGGCAGAAATCCAAGACATCAACTTCATTTTTGGGTACATAGGTTTTGGATTAGGGTGAAATGCCATTTTTTTACTCCGTTAAAATTCACCCTACTCCTAAACCTGTTCGCCATCTCCCCAGACCTATGCACACTTTTTTTTGGTAACCTGATCATCTTTTAGTAGAATTCATTTTTTGACGGATTAAAAACAGAAAATCAAGCAGTTAAACCAGCCTTCATTATCTAAAGTTGCTTTTTATGGAAAGAAGTTATGACTTTGTCCTTCCACAGGAATATGAGCCTGTTACCTCTCCGCCACAGCGTCCGGTTTATCCTATTCGCAATGCCCAGGTACAGCATTGGCAATCGGTACATAACTGCATCTGCGAGCAGACTTTTGATGGCCGCTATGGCTATCTCTATTATTATGAATTTTGGATGGAACATGAAGAAAACATCCCCATATATACCTCCATGGGCGACCTACATCTTACTTACCCTTTGCTGAGTGAGTCCCCCTTAAGACAAAGCCATTACACACAGAATTTTGTTACGGAATTTGTCGAAGGGCGGGGCGCTTATCTTTATCTTGCCAAAGGCGAATACCGACTTACTGTCCCCAAGGGTCATCATATACTGGTGGGCTTTATTTTGGATGCGGGGCTCTTTCGGCCGCCCGCCAATCGGCATTTTAGTTTTTTGGAGCATCTGGTACAGGCAAAGAAAAATCAGTCAGCTCTGTCGGGCAGGAGCGTTACCTTTCATGTTGGTGATGTCACCATACGGCAACTACAATTGCTTTTCAGCAAGATCAACCCAAATATCCTGGACAATGAACATATGATCTTAAAGCAGCTGATCTTTCTGATCCAGCTAAGCCGGTTTAAGATAAGCGAGGATGGCAAGGAAAAATTGATCGACCAGGCACGTAATTTATTGCAAATGATGGTGCTGCACCAAGGGGCTCAGGTTCGGTTATCGGATATAGCCCAAGTATTGTCGAAATCTAGAGATTATATCAACGAAGAACACAAAAAAACTTATGGCTGCACATTTCACGCCTACCGCAACCAAATGTTGCTGGAGTATATTGCTTCCATTATCGTGGGCAATGAAAAATTGGCTATCACGGCCGAAGAATGTGGCTTTAGCAGTATCACTGAGCTTCATAAATTTATCAAAACCCAGACTGGACTTACTCCGCTATCGTTTAAGCAACAGCAGCAATATGTGAGCAATAAATCCTTGCCTGATAGCGGTGCTCAAGATTCATATTTCTAGCTAAATCTGTTTTTTACCAATCGATACTTTGTTTTCTACTTAACGGTCGGGGCATTTGTGGTTGTAATTTAGCTTTATAAAACTTGGTAAGCGATTAACAAAAACGGTAATGAAAAACGGGAAATATAGACAGTATGGTGGAGCTGGCGTGGCAAGTAAAGTTGATAAAAAAATTCAACAAATAAAATGGCAAACCTATATGGAGTGGTATATTCTGACCGCATTAGTCATGCTGATCCTATTACTTTTCTTCACTGGACTTGGAAAAGTATTTAACCATGCAGCATTTGTGAGTCAGCTCCACAAACAGCCACTTCCGCAATGGTCGATGTCCATTTTGAGCTATTTGCTTCCGATGTTGGAGTTGGGGACTGTCCTCCTGATGTGTATTCCACAGATAAGGATGTGGGGCTTGGGTCTAGCTATCTTATTGATGACAGCCTACTCGATCTATGCCTATTTGGCTTATATCGAAATCTATGGCTATGTGCCCTGTGCCTGCGGAAAGGTATTCGAGAAAATGAGCTGGAAACAACATTTTCAATTCAATCTGGCGGTTACTTTATTTGCGGCACCGGCATGGCTGATGGAGTATAAACTAAAGCTAATGATATACAAGCTAAAAAAATAGCAATAAAAACTATGCATAGCGAATCCCGACGGGGATTCGACCAGCAGGAAAGGTAGTCAATAGTTGAGCGATATCTTCTTTCGGGATTGCGACAATTCAGATATATCGATAAACCTACGACAAGGCAAGTCGCCGAGACAGGATATCGAAGAATTAGAGACTACCGAACCTGCATTTATAAACTATAAATATTAACAACATGAAAAAAGCAAAATTATTTATCCCAATGCTAGGAGCAATTTTGGGATTGGGTGTCTTTGCTGGACACGCCAATGAAATCAGTAGAAAAGCTGCAAGCACTACAGAGCAATCGTGGGAGGTCATTAATCCAAGTGGTGATCTGACCGACCCAAACAATTACCAGCCCTACTCGGGTGATATTGCCACATTATGTCCAAGCGACGAAGTGCTCTGTGGTATAAAAGCTGAAAATGACGGTGCTGGTAAACCACAAATGACAAACGAGCTGAAAGCTGAAATCAATTCAGGAGCCCCTACAAGTCATGTGTTCTATCGTGCAGAAAATTAAGATCTACAAAAAAATAGGAAAGGGCGGTTTTGCGCCCTTTCCTATCTATCGTGGATTCTGGATAAGCCCTCCAGCAACGACAACCGAGTACGGGATCAATAGGGCAAAACGCTTATCATTTGGCTCAAGCCCATATTCCTTACCATCAAACAATCGGTTTACATGAATAGCCGCGTTATAATGCTTGTTTAGCCGTTTTATATCCGACCATCGCGTACCAAAGCGAAAAGCCAGTTCCTTTTTACGTTCGTTCAATATAAAGTCAATCAGTTCAGTCTTCCCTGTGGGGACAATGGGTAGCTTGCCCGTTTCATAGCGTGCTTTCAACAATTCAACCATCGTATTACCAGCATTAATCAACTGATCTGACCTTGCTTCACATTCGGCTTTAATCAAATAAAGTTCATCTACTGCAAGGCCACAAAATGCATAGGTTCCTATTGCACCCGCATAGTTCCCTTTGAAATTGTAGAATCCATTTGCATTTTTTTTGTAATACAATATCTTCCTCAAATCACCCTCGTTGTATTTTTCAAACAGTAATGTATCGACCAAAGATTTGGTTCCTGTAAATATACCACCTGACGAAGCCATACCGCTATGAAAAATAACTTCTTTATTCATTAATTCAAATGGAATTGCCGCTGTTGGCGACACCGTCCGATAATCAATAAGATCCTTTTGGATCGCTAATAAAAGATTCGCATAATTTAAGGCTTCGCTCACATTCCCCATGTAGAGGAACACCCTGGCCAGTACAGCATAAGCGGCAGCTTTGGAAGGTCTAGTTTTTTTAAGCGGCAGATTGGGGAGCAGATCGGCCGCCTCCCGAAGATCTTTTGTGATTTGGGAAAAAGTATCTTCCAGATTAGCACGTTGAAAGCTAACATTGATATCGGAGGTCGTACGAAGAGGGATACCAAGTTCATTCTTTGAAGTACCGGCTTCATAAGCCTGCGAAAACTCCTGTGCCAGCCAGAAAAAATTCCATCCCCTATGAAACAACGCCGTTCCCTTGACCACATCCCTATCCGAATTTGACATACCGTCCAAATCCGCCTGATCGATATTATCCAAAACAATATTCGCATACATAATCTTCTTGTAGCTTTCGGTCCAGTCTGTCAACTTAGTCTGCTCATTATTTAATAGATAATTATCGTTTAATTCTGTGGCTAAACTCTTCACATCTTTATCGTTCATAAAATAATAGTCAGAGGCTACATCCATCCCAATTGGAAAGCTTCGTACGGTATAGAGCTCATAATCCATTAAAGCCTGTAGGTCTTTCAATGTTTTGGGAACTGCCAATGAACTTTTAGATTTCTCCTCCAAGAATTTGTTACAACCCATCAAGGTCATCAAAAAACAGTATAGGATAGCTGAAATTATATTTGTCTTCATCATGTTAAAATTGAGCGTTTACACCTAGGGAAAATTGCACAGGAATCCGCATGGTAATTCCATTTGGGTCCAAATCTAGTTTGGTCGCCTTCCAGATCACACCGAGATTACGGGCATAAGCTTGCAGGGAAATACTTTTAAAAGAGCCCAATTTAGGGTTCAACCGGTAGCTCAAGCTAATATCCTGCAAAGTGATGTTATCACCTTTCTCCACTAAAATGTCGGAGTTCATATAAAACTGATCCCTGTTGGAATTCAATGGGTAATTAAATGCAGGAACATTAGTCGTCAACTCATCACCCGTTTTTTGCCATCTTTTGTAATAATCGCTGTGAAGCGGAATATTGGAGGACAACGAGGAATAATTGACCGATTCCCTTCTAAAAAAATAGTTGAAACGATAAGCAATGTGAATACCGGCTTCCCAAACGCCATAAGTAAAAGTGTTCCTGATACTCCCGAACTGTTCAGGAAGTGCAGATCCATGAAATACCAGATCTTCAAGAGAAACTTTGGTCCTTAAATCAGCATAATTGGAATAGGGCTTTCCATTTACACTAAATTGAGGATTGCCAGCATCGGCTGTCAGGCCCATAAATCGGTAACTGACCAGGTTATAAGCAGCATAACCTTGTATTGGTGTAAGCGATTGCCCCGAATTTACCATATCAGCATTCACGTTTGACCGATAGCTATAGTTAATGATCCTAGTTTTATTGGAAGAAAATAACCAGGTCGTGCGCCATTGCAACGCGGCATCGATGTTCAGCGTATTGAGCTGTACTTCCCACCCCTGTGTACGCAGGCTTGCGGCGTTTCTTTTTAAATAATCAACACCTACCGTTGGATCAACATTCACAATCGCGATCAGATCTGTTGCTTTTTTATTAAAGTATGCTACCGATCCCGTCACTCGATTGTGCTTTAAGCCAAAGTCGAGTCCAAAATTTAACTGACTGACATCCTCCCATCGAAGATCTGGATTGGGCGGATTATTGACATACGCATTGGTAAATCCTCCCAGTACGCCGGGGCTGGAATTATAAGTTATGGTCGTCTGTGCAGGAACGGAATTGTTTACATTTCCACTTTTTCCGTAAGTCGCCCGTAAGGTTAAGTTTGGCATCCATTTCCAAGTATAAAAGCTTTCGCGATCGACGTTCCAAAGACCACCGACTGACCAAAGTGGTTTCCATCGATTGTTGGTATTTACGCCAAACAGATTTGATGCATCGCGACGCGCGCTTGCTGAAATAGTATACTTTTTGAGCAGATTATATGATCCATTAAAGAAGACGGAGACAAAGCGGTCCACATTACGTTCATCATTAGCGTTGTACCAGATCGTATTACTTCCAAGACCTGCGTAATAAGTATAAATTGTCCTGTAATCAACAGGTTGGGATATTTTGAGATCATTATCGTATCCGTACTGCCGATAGGTATATCCAAGCCCCCGGTTGTCTCTTATTTCCCCTCCTATCAGTACATTCAGATCGCCAGAACGAGATTGTTTATCATAGGAAATCTGTGCCCGTAAGTTGTGACCGTACTGTCTATTTGAAGTTCTATCCAAAATATCACCCAGTGGAATGGGGCGCTCGATTACATTTCCTGTTAATTGACTGTATTTATTGACGAGATCACGCACATAAAATGAATTATGATCCATCCGATCCTGAGCGAGTCCATTTGATGTAAAATACTGATACCGCAATTCAGACCGCAGCCCTTTTATCCATTCATATACTGCTGCAAGATCAAATTTCAGTACATTCGTATTATCCGTCTTATCCAATAGTTTCTGATCTGCCAAGGGATAATACGACCAATCCAACAATTTGCCTCCACCCAGCGTATCCAGAAAACGACTTCTGTAGTTCTGCTCCAATCGACTCGGATTGCCATTGCTATCCATGAGACGCGAATAAGGATAAGCTAGCCCCGCACTTCCGACTGCTAGGGATGAAATACCATTGTTGGTAACTTTATTTGCATTGAACTGCATTCCGCCCGTCAGTACTAATTTTGAAATTGGTCGCCATGTCTGCTCTGTACGCAATGTAAACCGACTATTTTCATTGCCAACGATATTACTCCGTACCTTATCAAATCCGGCCGACCAAATAGACGCTAGCTTCTCGCTACCTGTACTCAGCTGAACATTATACTGTTGATTAATTCCTTTTTGGCGCAGGTATCTGGCCATATCTCCACGCAAGTCTCCCTGAGCAATTGCTTTCAATTGGCTTTCCAAAGTCGAGTCATCAATAAGTTTATTTCGGTGATCGTTCAACAGCTCAACTACGGGACTGACTACAGGATTATAGATTTTATTATTGAGCGTATTATCGTAATAGCCTTGATTAAAGAGAAATCGCTCCGCCTCGATATAGGTTGAATTGTCTACCTGCGACCGGTAGTAGGGATCCTCCTTATCAACAACAGAGATATTGCTCGTTACGGAAAGATGGATCGGCATATCGAATTTCCCTTTCTTTAGCGTAATGACGACCACACCATTGCCTGCTTTGGCCCCCCAAATGGAAGTAGCTGCTGCATCTTTGAGCACCGTAATATTTTCTACATCATTGGGGTTAATATCATTGATATCGCCCTCATAAGGAAAGTTATCCACCACAATTAAAGGTCCTTTGATCGTTTCAGTTATCGTACTCAGGCCTCGGACCATAAAATTACTCTGATTGCCACCACGTTTATCAAAAAGTATGGCACTACTCAGTCCATCCAATTTATTGAGGATATTAGAACCTATCTGCCTATCCAGTTCTTTTTTTCCGATCACATCAAAGGCTCCAGTTGCTCTTTCTTTGGGTAGGGTCTGATAACCTGTCGATACCTGTACCTCTTCCAATTCATTTACTTGAGGTCTGAGGTATACTATCCAACTGTGTCGAGTTATAGCTTCTAGCGATAGCGTATCAGGGTGATAGCCAAGACGCCGAAAAATAAGACAGCTGATCTTTCCTTTCAGTAGGAACTCTCCTTGTGCATCGGTCGCGCCGAAGGCTTTTCCATCACAATCCCGAATAGATACACCAGCAATAGGTCGTTTTGTATCACGATCTTGAACCCTGACTGATTGTCCCTGTGCGAATGCTTTCAAACATAGTGCAACACAGATCAACATAATTAAAAGACAGTTTTTCATCGTACCGCCTCCTTTCTTCCCTTGGCTACATAACCGTAGCGCGTCAATTTCATTGCACTGCCACTGTCTTTAAATCCATCCTGCGTTAATACAAACATGATCATCTTGCGCCTTTCAAGCGATAAAGTCAGTCTCTGTGCCGCAAAAGCCTGTTTTAATTGGTTTATATCGCTGAGATTATCGGGAAGCGATAAGTCTATCCTTTCATCAAACCCCGTTTCATCGACCATAAAGGGCAATACCGAGAAAGACCTCAGGTTAAACAGATTGGGGATATTCTTTATTTCTATTCCGATAAATGCATTCTTTGCCTTGTTGTTTCCAATCTGTGCTCTTTGCAAAAACTTGCCATCGGAACTCCCGTCATTCTCCACAAGACCGTTCAATATGACCGTTGGTACTTTAGCTAATTTCTCACTTTGGTTGGGCTTTTTACGATCAGTACACCGCATCACCAAGCATTCAACATCACGTAGCTGATAAGATCCTTTCATCCCAAGATAGAAATTGAGATCGCTTTCCATTTTTTTGTAAACGGTATTATCATTCCACAGAATCGGACTGACCGATTCGTAGGTGTATTTCCATAAATTCCGATCTTCCCCCAATCTGTCGATTATACTATCGGGAGTATTCATTTCTAATATACGTCTAGAACGAATCTTGGAAAGGCCAGCAATATAATTTTCAGCATTTTGCAGCGCGACACCATATTGCATAAATACATTAAGGTTGGGGACAACTAGATGCTTAAATTGACCTACGGAGTCTACCTCAAAACTGCTTGCTTGTGATATACCCTGACCATAGGGCAATAAGGTGCTGTAATAATAGTTATTGATCTTATTATCATAATAAGGTTGAAGCAACGGTTGGTCAAATGCAAGCACTTTGGCCGCTACAGGGACTGCATTTCGGTCTTTGATCATTTGCTTCACAGCGAGAGCATTTAGCTCACTCGGCATAGCTAATGCGCGTACCACACCATTGTTATCAATACATACAACAAATGGGATTGCGTCTTTCTCAAAGAACTTGGTCAGTACCTTGTCGTTGACAATGGACGAGAATCTATCTGCCAGTCCGCTTGATTGGATAAATTCACTTTTGTTGATGAATTTTTCTATGGCAGCGCGATCTTGATAAGTGACCGACAGCACCTTTACCTGCCCCTCCATTTCGTCCTGCAATTTATATAGACCAGGAAATGCGGCTATGCAGGATGAGCACCAAGTAGCCCAAAAATCTAGGACGATTAGCTTTTTAGTGTTGTAATCACGTAAGCTTATGGTTTGAACTCCTGTAGGATGTCCGACGACATCAAGCTTCAAATCCCAAAGAGCCTGCGGGATCGTATCCCCTATTTTGAGATGTGTGATTAGAAGCCCGTCAGCCCCGCTGTCCTGGCGGGGCGTCTGAGCTGATAAACTAAACATAGAAACTAATACAAACAAGATTACAAGTAATGCAATCTGTATAACTCGAATATTGACTACCTTATCAAATAAAGTTATGAAGCTTTTTGATGTAGTTTGTTTTGAGCTGGGATACCCTTCCACTATAGACAGTTCTCTCCCAGCCTTATAAAAATTGTTCATTTTTAAGGTTATAAAAATGGTTATAATTCATCCCTTTCCTAAGCGAATGCCTAAGATTAGATAGTTAATAACTCGTAAAATTTTTCCGATATAGTCGTCTAAAAATTGGTTAACACAGCAGTTGATATGGATACACTGACACTGTTTTCGGATATGATCACAAAGATCTGTTTCTACACATAATCTAAGGGGGAATGCCTAAAAAAACTCGGTGTTCATTGATGTTCATAACTCTCTTTTTTAAGTTTATAAAAAAGCTTGAGCGATGAATCTTAACTGGTTTGAACTATCTCAAAAAAGAGATGGGACTTACCTATGAATTCTACAGACGGCCCTAGGAAGCCAAAAAGCGAATCAAGAGCAAGCCCATCTCTCCTTTGTTCCAACAAAGGTAGAGATATGGCCTTTAACTCCCGATCTTGCGCTTTTGAAAATTTCCTAGGTTTTCTGTAACAAGATTCAGCGTTAAAAGCTATTCAAAATATTAATTTATAATACTATACAATAAATCAACAATACAAATATATGCATTTTTACATTACAAATATCCAAATTTTATCGGATTAAAATTTTTTACTCTATAAGCGATTTGAATGTATAATCGCAAATGGTGAAAATAAGCCCGTTATCGTTATATATAATTAATCGCGTGATCTATCGATTATATGTATTAGGAATCTTGCAATCTAAGTTTTCGTTAATTCTTGACAAAAGAGACACATACGTAAATAATATTAAGAATGAAAATATGGATGCCGTTTTTAATCCTATCGATTTCCCTTCAATAGCATCTGCTCTTGACTGGGAAATACATGACCTCCTTCCTCCAGATAATTCTCCCTATAGCGATGGCACATTGGTTGACAAAGTGGTTTTTAGCTTAAACAATCCATCAGATGCGGAAGAAGTAATTTTGGGAATGAAAGATATTGGATACTTTAAAAACGAAAAGTCATTAAGCGACATTTTTGAACACCTATATTTGACAGAAAACATGTCAGAAAAACGCAAGGTAATTACTGATCTTCTGGAAAAGTTGGTTTCCAACAATATATTGAAGCTAAACAATGGAAAATATTTAGCTTAATCAAAATTTTCTTACTTTTGGGTCGAGTAAATTGGCCACACCAATGGAAGAGAAAGAAGATAACCAAATTATATCAACTACAGAACACCTTAGCAGGCAAAAAGTCTCAAGAATTGATTTCGAAATTCTAGTTAATTTTTATGAAATCTGCAAAAAGAAAAAGATATCTGAGCGAGAAGTTTCGTTTTTAATAGGAAAGGTGAATAAGTATTTCTCCGAAATTCTCAATCCTTTTTTCAAAGAACATATTAAGACCGAATACTTGGATATTCTACCCGCCATTGCGTCAACCGGTATCCGGAAAATTATACCGAACGATATTTCCCCAAAAGAAACCATTGATATCCGTGGCACTCATACACGAGAAACAGACAAATATTCGGAAGTAGACTATTATAAATTTACTGTTACTTATAAAGATGGCACAACCAGAAACTATCGTTGGAAAATAAAGATTACTAAAGGATCAAGATCTAAAGTCAACCCAGAGCTGCTTGAGATCTTGAAAAAATTAATCTCACGCCATTACTTTCACAAGCCAAAATTTGCGCTCAATATCTATATTATTCTCAAATCGAGATTTAAAAACGTTTTCAGCCCTTTGGAATTACAAATTGCTCTCTCGAAATTGACAAATAAAAGCGTCGATCCAGAATTTGCATTGCAAGAAGGGGTAGACAATATGAGGATTACATATAGTAAGATTTTGAACGAAACCGAAAAGTTTCTGGAACATTGTCAAGACCATAGGGTCTGGATTTCCCGATATATACCAATAAATACTTACGAAGGTCAATTTTTCATTTGGTATGAAGATAGCGACGAAAACGATAAGTTACTCACTTCTATTGACGGTAATGTTCTTCTATCCTCTTCCATAGAAGAGTTGCTCACTTTATTGAAGAGTAATAACGATATCTTTAAAGCACCTGTTAATTTAGAAGCATGGCTATCGGGCATGGAAGACTTACCTCCAACCATATCGGTTACTTATTCTCCCAAGGAAATTATTGATGGCTTTGAGGCAGATTCTGTTTCTGTGGATACCCTCGCTAATTTTGTAGACTTTTACAATCTGGTCGGTGATCTGGGGTGTCAAGATGAAAGGTTCGAAGCTCTTCTCGAATTTCGGGAGGTTGGAGAACTAACGAAAGTCTGGGATTATTATTGTGATAACCATCTTTTCAAAGCGAAGGAACCTAAGGTACTATCGTTTCACAAGGCGAAGTTTATTGCTGATTTTAGGAGGTTGGTGGAGAGGTTTGAGGAGTGTATTTTAATTAAACATTAGAGAAGTAACCTCCAACCAGACTTTTGACTGCTTTCGACCAATATTTACTTTCATAACTTAAAAAAATGCCCAAGCCAATATTTAAACCAAATCCTCACGACTATACAAAAACGTCTTTTTTAAATTGGCGTTTTTTTAAACAGGATTCACCAAAAAGCTTTCTTACACTTGGTGAAGGATATATAAAATCATCAATTGAGTTAATTGCACATGTTATAGAAAACAATGATGATAAACGTGCAGATATTTTTATCTTTCCAATACTTCACAATTTTAATCATGGAATTGAATTATATCTAAAAGGCTTGGTATGGACTCTGAACTTATTATTAAAAAATAATAGAGGTCGAGAAGGTAAACATGACATACGTCAACTTTACGAAATTCTAGGTGCAAAAATCAAAAATTACAAAAATGGCGAGAACACCAAATATTTTAATTTATCTTTTGCGCCACTTAAATTTTACATTGATGAATTATATTCTCAAACAAACGGTAGTCAAGGAAATGACCAAATGGATTTTTCCCGATATCCGATAGACAAAAAGGAAAGTGAACATTTTTATATCGTGACAAGTAAAAATATTGAAATAGACCTGATAATTCTATTAGAAAGATTTAAGGAGATTTATCAAATCCTTGATCAAGCAGGTGATTTCTTTTATTGGATAGAATTAAAGGGAGATATTTGAGTAATTTGCATATAAGACCATGAATTATAAATGCTAAATATATTAGTATTTATGATGGAATTTCATATATTTGAAACACAAATTGTCAAGCCATTCCTGTAAAGAATAGTAAATTGTGAAAAGTCTAGAAAATCAATTTAATGAACTTTTGAAGATTGAAAACTTGATAAAGAACCAGTTGTTTTAATTATTCGAACGAAAAATAAGATATTTTCTAAAATTTCAATAAGAAAACACAGCTACTTAACAACAAACAATACATTAAACACAAATCTCTCACTTAATAGATCTATTCAAAAAAAATAATTTATTTACAACATCTATTTTATTTAAATTCGTCGTGTATAATTATATCTATATAATGAGAATGTAATCGCTGGCATTATGGCAAGAAAATTAACCACCAATTCTAGGCTTGTTAATGAACTTTTCGCAAGTTATATAAGCACATTCGTAGCCTTTAGCGAGCTTATGAATAATTCTATTCAGGCTAAAAGCAAAAATATATGGATTGAGATAGATTATTCATCAGATGAAGAATTAAGTACAACCTATATCCGGAGAATTTCAATAAAAGACGATGGAAAAGGAGTACACGTCAACGAACTTGAAACAAAACTTTTAGATATAGGAACGACAAACAAGGATGGTGGAAAAGGGATAGGTCGTTTTGCAAGCTTTCAAATTGGCAAAGAAATTGAAATTGAAACAGTTGGTTATTGCGATAAAAGTAAGACTTTTTCGAAAGCTCTAATCCCTCTATCATTTGATAGTTTCGGTAATAATATCAATGTGTCTGAGATCAATATCCCAACTAAAGAGACAATTTTACAAGGAAAGAATCACAACACTTATTATAAGGTAGATATTACAAATCTTTATCCTTCATACGTTACGGATAAAGAACCAAAGAAAAAGATAATCGACAAATTTTTACGTCAAAATATAGCCGATGCGATCTTTGAGCGATATCCTCTGAAAATCTTCAATAAAGAGATTGTTTTTCACATAAATGGACACACGATAAACCCCGCAGATTTTGTTACTAGTGAGCCTATTAAAATCGCTACTACATTTACAGACAGTAAAGGAAAAGAGCATCAGATTCTTTTTGATTTTATGCCAATTAAAAAAGTTGAAAAAATTAAAATCTTTTTAATGACTCAAAATGCAGGACTGAATACAATTGCGGGAAGTTTAGAATATGATGCAACTTGGCTAAGCCCTAAGGTCGGCGGATGGTTCATTTATGTATCATCTTCCACTCTATCTTCTGATATTTACCGCAATATTGATCTAGATGATCTGGATCCTGACTGGAGAAGAGTCAGAGAATTCATCAAGGATAAGCTTAATGTTTTTTTTAAAGAGAGAAATCAAGAGTTTGACAACTTTTCAGACAATTTAAAAAAAGACACTTATTATCCATACAAAGAAAAGTCTAGTTCAAAATCCAAAGTAATCCTGTTTGACAAATTAGCTTATCTAGTAGAAGACAAGTACCACTTGTTAAAAGATAACAATCAACTTAGGGAAATCATTTACCCTCTAATAGACAGAACGATATCAAATGGTGAACTTAATAAAATCCTTTCCAATATACTAAAGCTAAATAACAAGCTTATCTCGAAATTTTCAGACCTATTAGAGAAAACTGATTTAGAAAATATTATTGAATTTTCTGACAAAGTTGCAACTAAGATCGAAGATGTCGAATTCTTAGAAAAGTTAGTATATAGTGATATAGCCAAAAATGTTAAAGAAAGAAAAGAACTACATAAATTTCTTGAACGCATGTTATGGATATTTGGAGAGGAATATTCAGAAACCACAAAATTGCTATCAGATAAAAACCTTGAAAAAAATCTAATTCAATTACGAGACGACTGTTTAGGATATAAAGCGTCAAAAAAAGATGATAACATCAATGAAATAGCTGAACGATCTGTAAAATCTATTACAGATTTGTTTATGTATAATCAAAGGATATTAGATCATAAGAAACGGGAAGTTTTAATTGTAGAGTTGAAAGCTCCTAAGGTGAAAATTAGTCCGAAGGAAATTGGTCAGGTCATGAAGTATGCAAGAGAAATCGAAAAATTAAATTCAGTTAGCCGTGATGTCTCTTTTAAAATCCTACTTATAAGTTCTGAAATTAATTCTGATGCTATATTTGATATACAAGGTCGACAAAAAGGAGAGGATAATCCTTACTTTTATTTTAGAAATGAGTATAGAAATATTGAGATATGGGTCATGAAATGGTCAGATTTGATCGAGAATGTAAAAAGAAAACTTCAATATATGTCAAATCTATTGCAAACTAAAGATATTGACGTACAAGAAAAAGCTCAACGGGATTTTGCCGATATTGAATTCAATAAGGTAAGTTCGTCTTTAAAGAGGGTTGCGATTTAATATTTCAGTGTTCTAGCAATCTTCAAAAGGTACGATTATACTTTTGTTGAATACGAAATTTACCTGACACTTTTTATTTCACAAATGGTTTAGGTCATTCGATAAATTTGATTATCTTTAAGTAGAGCCTAAAATCGGCACCTATTTTGATTATATAACCTTATATTTGCAAAAATTTTTGAGTACAGCATAATGGCAGCATTGGAACAAATAAAGAGCTTGATTCGCTCATTTGGAGAAGGTGACGAAAGTCGCTTCTATGCCACTGCTATGCAAATAGCTGCGGCCGAAGCACGCCAAGGCCATACTGCCTTAGCCGAAGAGCTCAAAAAAATGATCGACAAAGCGAAGCTCTCTAAAAGTAAAGAGTCTGTCCTGATCAAAAAGCTTCCTGTCAATAGTGCTCAAAAAGAATTAGACGATCTACTTGAACTCATACGTCCTGAGGTAAAACTCAAGGATATGGTACTTTCAAAAAATGTACGAAATTCTATCCAACGGGTACTCGATGAACAACGTAAAATAGATATTCTCGAAAGCCATGGTTTGACTGCCCGTAGAAAATTACTTTTTACTGGTGCACCCGGTTGTGGCAAGACAATGAGTGCTCACGTATTGGCAAGTGAACTCGGCCTCCCTCTATTCATCATCAGGCTCGATGGGTTGATTAGTCGATATATGGGTGAATCAATTGCTAAACTTCGTCTAGTATTTGACGCTATGCGTGATTTTAGAGCTGTATATCTTTTTGATGAGTTTGATAGCATTGGTACCTCACGCTCGGCTGGAAATGAAGTAGGCGAAATAAAACGCGTACTTAACAGCTTCTTGCTACAAATTGAAAAAGATGATTCAAGAAGTTTGATAATCGCAGCAACAAATCTCCCAGAAGCTTTAGATGTTGCGCTATTCAGACGCTTTGATGATATCATCCAGTTTCCTCTTCCTACTGAGGAAGACATATACCAATTATTTGATTTAGAATTCACTGGGTTTGACCTCCCCTCTACTATAGATCTAAGAAAAGTTACTCATAAAGCCATCGGATTAAGCTTTGCAGACATCCACCGTATTGTAAGTGATGTATGGAAAGATTACCTCGTCTATGGCGACAAAAATGTGAGTGAAGAAAAAATACTACATTATGTAGAAGGAAGGAAAAGACCTTTTTAAGGGACTTATTCTTTTTTCAATATGCCAGAAAATAACCTGCCCCATCTAGTACTAGATGGAAATTTTTATGATGCAAAAAATTATACCTCTAATATTCAAGGTGGTCCTACCGTATTAGCTCGTAACGGTATTAATCGCCAGCAACAAGGTGATTTCGTAAAGGTCCGATTCAATGAAGCCTTGGAGGACTTTTGGAATGGTAAACAGATTCAAGACTTTGTTTATATAGTTTTTAAATCTGCCCCGGACTTTCCGCTTGATATTGATAAATTTGATGATAAATCTAGTTTTCGTATTGCGTTTACAAGGATATGTGAAGCTGTAGATGAAGATGGTAATAACTTTAAATATCAGGAAGCTGGCATATACTTAGACAAAACAGCAATTGCTAACTTCTTGAAAAAAGTAGATGAATTTCTTAATAAGAATACACCTCAAAGTGATAAGGCTGGAGATCCCAAACCTAGAAATTATTCTTTAATAGCAAATATCGAGGATATTCGCGCAGCCACTTTAGCAGCATTCTGGCAAGAGCCTGAAAACAAATTTCCCAATACAGAGGAAAGTATATGGTGGGAAGTATGGCTAGATTATGATAATAACAGTGACTACATTGAACAGTGCAAAGATTTTCTACAGCAACAAGAAATCCAAATTGGCCAACAGTGGATCTGCTTTCCTGAGCACACTGTAGGTTACATAAAAGGCACTCCACTTCAAATGGAGAACTTACTCTATCTAGAATGTCTAAGTGAGTTACGTAAACCTCGTGATTTAACCGATTTTTTCACATACGCTACTCGGATTGAACAAGATAATTGGATTAATAATTTGTTACAACGAGTATCCAATAGCGCTGATCAAAATAAAATATCTGTATGTTTATTGGACACTGGAGTAAATCATGGTAATCCATTATTAACTCCTCATATTAAGGAACGCTATCTATCGACAGTCTTTGCCGATGGCCATGTTGCCGACAGAACTAATATGCGCAGTGGTCATGGAACTCCTATGGCAGGACTAATCCTATACGGAGATCTGTCTGAAGTATTTGGCCACAACCATCCTATAAACATTCCTTTTGAATTCGAGAGCGTGAGAGTGATAGATCACAACAAACCACATGATCCACTGAATTATGGTTTCGTAACGATCGATGCTGTCTCTAATGCCGAAATCATGAATCCGGATCATAAACGTGCTATTTGTATGGCTGTAACATCTAATGATAATCAGCATTTGGGAAAACCGTCAGTTTGGTCCGCTACTATTGACATGCTTTCCTTTGGAACAGAATATGTTAATGAAAGAAACTTATTTATCATTTCTTCTGGAAACTTATTAGACGAAGTTCGGCAGGATTATCCTCTTATAAATGATGATCATAGTATAAATGATCCTGCACAAGCATTTAATGCTATAACAGTAGGAGCCTATACATTGAAAGATCAGCTAGACCTTAATCTATTTCCCGATGCCGAAATACTGGCACGCAGAGGAGCAATGTCACCGTGTAATACCACATCTTCCATTTGGACAAACGAATGGCCCAGAAAACCTGATATTGTAATGGAAGGTGGTAATCAAGCAATACAACAGGGCGCTGTATTGAGTCCGGATTCACTTCAATTACTAAGTACTTCCTGTGGAAAAACGTTAAACATGCTTACAGCATTTGGGGACACCAGTGCAGCCACAGCCCTTGCCAGCCGGTTCGCAGCACACCTGTACATTCAATATCCGCATTTTAGGCCAGAAACCATAAGAGCTTTGATGGTTCATTCCGCTAATTGGACACCAGTCATGTTGGGAAACCGGAACTTGGGGGATTTACCTTTTGCACAAAAACTTAAACTTATACAAACCGTAGGATATGGCGTCCCAAATCTTAAGCGAGCTATACATAGTGCCTCAAATTCTCTTACATTAATTTGCGAGGCTGAATTAAAGCCTTACAAATATGAAGATTCACGAGTTAAAACAGATCAATTTCATTTATATAATTTACCCTGGCCGGTCGAAGCGCTAGCAGAATTATATAATACACCGGTACAATTAACTGTTACCCTATCCTATTTTATTGAACCAAACCCTGGCAGTAAAAGGTATGCAAAGGCAAACAACTATATGTCACATGCATTAAGATTTAAAATGAACGATACAAATGAATCTCCGGATGCATTTTCAGGGAGAATTAGTGCTGAAATGCGTGACGAGGATTATCAAATTGAGGGCCGGGAGCGAAACTGGAAACTTGGGGAAGATTTACGAAATAAAGGGTCTATCCATAAGGATGTATGGGAGGGTAACGCTGCAGATCTGGCAACACGCAATATTATAGCAATATTTCCAACAACTGGATGGTGGAAAACCAGAAAAAAACTGAAGCGTTATGAAAAAACTGTTCGATATAGTCTAATCATTAGTATCTCGTCGCCAAATAATGAAATAGATATTTATACCCCTGTTCAAAATATGATTGAAGCTAAAGTGGCTATTCCTGTTGAAATCAAAGTTTAAACGTATCTATTGGCGCAAAAGAAAGACTATATAATTGACAGCGCCGAGATACCGAAAAGTCGGGGCTTTGTCTTGTGTGCTCCTATAAAGGGAAACCGTAAAATTATATGTGTCTTCCAGATTAGATTTGCGGAAACATTCATCAAACACAAAATTTAAAATCTGTATTATGTTTAGGAATCCATTGAAAAGAAAAATGCTAGCTAAGTATTTACTGTTATCTATCTCAATATTATCGCTGAATGGATGCAGTAAAAGTAAAGATCCAATAATAGAACAACCCATCGATGAATTCAGCTACGAAGTGGAATGTACGAGCTGTGAAATCACTTATACCGATAAATCTAACAGCACGAAAACTATTAAGCATACAACAGGAAAATGGGAATACAAGTTCGACCAGAAGATTAGCTTCGAACTAAAATTATCCATTAAGACTTCTTTAGCTTCTCAACAGACTATTAATGCTTACATCTTAAAAAATAAAGAAACAGTATTCGGGAATGTCGGCTACAACCAAACAACAATAACCTACGACATCCAAAATGCAAGAGGATCTGGAGTCTACGGCTCCTACAAAAATACAGACACCAACAACGGCGGAAACACTGGAGGAAGCACTAAACCTACATCCTCCGTCTGCGGAGCTAAAAACAAATCGGGCGGATATTGCAAACGTGTCGTTGTGGGTGGTGGAAGATGTTGGCAGCATAAGTAGTGACTGGTTTTAAAAGGTAAAAGCACATACCTCGAGATTCGCACTAAAAGAAAGGCTCAGCTAAAAAAATAACTGAGCCTTTATAAGCTATACGGTTAAGATACCTGCTGTTCTCATCTTTGATTTTAGATCACGGAGTTCCGTTAATATGCTCTGTACTTCGGACTGTGTATAAGTAGCGCTCGGTGCTGTCGCTGTATCTGCTGCTGCACTGGCTTTATTCATATTTATTACTCCAAAAGGCTTCCAAGTTCCGGGAGTACCTCCAACTTGGCACTGCCAGCACATCGACTGACCATCCACAACATTGAGATTGTATACGATATCTCCCTTTATCCAAGTACCGTCGGTTGTTGGAACTGCCGATAAATAACTGATCTGCGGTGGTCGCACACCATTGGTAAAGAAATAACGGACGGTGTCGTTCGTTTCGACCAAAAGCCAGCCTCGATCCGTAGCTTTGAGCTTTAATCTTTGTTTTACATTAAGGACGATATCCTGTGTATTGACACTATTGGCATTATCCCATTTATCACCCGTACTCAGCTTGATATTTTTATAGGCCGTATCACCATTTGAAATATTAAACTCTTGTCCGATGTATTGTGAACTTAGGGGCAAAGTAAATCCAATGTTGTTTTTCAATGATAAGTCTGTACCAAAATAATTGACTGCTGAAGTTGCCGCGGTGGTCGTTCCTACTTCTAAAGGCACATCCTTGAAGGTAACATTACCTTTAAAATTATGGGCAGCATTACAAACTAAAGGTACGCCAAAAGTCGTTCTGTTGTCCGCATAGACATACATTGTGACGTTCTCAATTTCCTGATTAGGATTGTAAATATAAATATCTGTAAACGTTAGTGGAGTTGGTCTGGTATCCCTGATCTTAGCATTCAGCGTTAGATTGCCATTTGGAAAATTGACCGTGCCTATTCCCCCATAGACTAATACAGCGCTCTTGAAATAATTAGCAGCGTTTTGTTTAGTACCACAATCCTGTATGTAAATATCGACTTCGTACAAGGGTGCATAAGCTGGATTTTGCGAGTGATACATAAGTCCCGGTCCTCCCGAAAGAAATACCTGTCCGCTGCACCTAACGATGCCATTGCATTTGTAAGCCCAGTCATAGGTATGTCCTGTCCCCACAATGCCCAATCCTCCCCTCGTGCCATCTTGCCCATCCCGGATGGAGGTATGGTTGACGATGGTAATATCGATATTCTTTTCAGCTTCATTGACATAGGTGCCTAATGTTACCAATACACCATAACCATTGTTATCTCTGGTAATAGGACTATCGATATAGAGGCCTTCTATTCTTTCCTCTGCTTTAGAATTTGGCTCGATATCGATACCAGCCATCGGATAGATACCTTTGGCTCCCTCACAGACCGGTCGGATAAGTTTAAGATTTATGCCATTGATACAGGATACCCCATTCCTCCGGGCATTGTCAGTTTTGACATCGATCAATGAAATATTGGTCGGTCTATTCGTTGAAGTACTTCCGATATAGAATCCGTCCCCACCTCCGCCGATGGCTTTGAGACCTTTTATCGTTACGTTTTTACCAGTGTCTATCTGAATAATATGATTATCTTCACCAGTAGTTTTTACCGGTGACTGGAAAAAAGCGCCATAAGCATCAATATGAACAGTATCAGCACCGATACCTACAAGCTTTTCATTTAATCCCATATCGGCGCGACCAAGGAGACAAGAACCTGGTGCTAGGACTAGTGACACGTTATCGACATCAATTCGAAAAGCTGAAGTAGAATACTTACCGTTAATATGCCCTGTCGTTCTGCTCTTGGAAACATAATTGATAAAGTGAATGATCTGCTGTTTATTGTCCGTCCCTGTAAAAGAAACTTCGTCCCCATCATCAATGGCTCCGAAATGCCGGAGGTCCAGATCTTGCTCCATAACAATGAGCTTGACCGTTCCACTTAAAATAAAACTGCCGCCATCGTCTAACAGACTTTCCTGAGAAACAATGTACTGCACAGGGAATGGCGTATCCCCCTTCTCATAATACCCCAATAATTCTACGCCTGAATAGCATCCACTTTCCAATGCGACGACTTCACAGGCAGATAGATTTCGCATATCCGCCATCGTGTTCTTAATTAAAAATTGATTTGTTATCATCTTTTTGCTTTTTATATGTAAAGCAAAAGTAGGCGGGCTCGCGCCCCTATTTGAGTAAAAGAAGTGGTATGTATGCGGTAAAAGGGAGTTACCGAAAAGTCGAAGTTGCCTTTCGCAAATCTGTATTATGTGTAGGAATTCATTGAATTACCTACGACACCCAAATTGAGAGGGGATCTGGAGACATTCATTCTATGTCAACTAAAAAGGGCCCATTTATATCTTTATATAAGCCCCACTTTGTCTAAATAATATTAATTGTTTTATTTAGCTTCACTTTGGTATAAAAGGAAAATTGTTAAAATAAAACGCTAGTATTGCATCTATCTAAAAAGACACCTCAATAAAAATATATGATTTTGTTAAGAAAACTTCATTTAGTCGCTAAAGATCTATTAATAACAATATTGGATTACATCCATAAAATTTTCTTTCATTTTATACCAATCAAAACATTTAGGTATGCAAGTTGTGGTGGTGGAGTGGCTGCGCTAAACATCTTCATTTATTTCATATCGTATAATTTTATTTTTAGAAAGAAAATTATACAATTTACTGAAACATTAGCGGTAACTCCGCATATTGCTGCTTTTATAGTGGCTTTCCTGATTACCTTTCCCTTAGGATTTTATTTGAATATGTATGTTGTCTTTAGTCAACAAGCAAATCGTAAAAGGAGGATACATCTGTTCAGATATTTTCTCGTTGTATTGCTATGTATTGTCTTAAATTATATCTGTATCAAATTCTTTGTTGAAAAACTTCATTTCTATCCGACTCCTTCCGCGTTACTTACGACGGTAGTAGTTTCTGTTTTCAGCTATGTATTGCAACAGGTTTTTTCATTTAGAAAAAAAATATAGTCAATTAAATATCAGGTTAGCATTATTAAAAAGCATTGCCAAGATGAGAGATAAAATACATCCGATTTTTGTTGCTTAATATGAACGGGTCGAACAATATGATAGTAGAAAAGACAATGGTATTAAACAAAAAGGTTCGCGTTTGTGGTGTTAAACTTCTTCTTTTGCTTACACTCTTTAGCTGTTCCACAAAGAAGAATTATAACGACTGGGTTGATATAGACCAAAACAACTGCAGCAGCTATAGCCAACGCGGTAAAGGTTATACAGATGATAAGATATCGCCTTTAATAAAAGGCAAAGTGAGCATGTGCCATAATCATAAAAATGTTGCTTCTGCTAGCGTTTTTTTTTTAGTTCAGAAAGTGATACGATCGGTACAGCCGTAACCGATAAAAATGGAGAATTTTCACTAAGGGTCCCATCCGAGGGATTGCTCCATGGAAAAATTATTGTAGATACTTTTGGAACAGGGATGACTATCGAACATGTTTACATTGCGCCGAATTTTAAAACCTATAACTTAGACATAAAATTACCAAGGCAGCCCATGTATATTAATGAAATAGGTTCAAAAAAGGAGCAGAAAAAGTTGAGGAAAGAAGTTGAAAAAGCGAATAGAAAACATAAATAGGTGTTGTAATTTGATCTGGGCAATTAAAATTTTAGTCTTTTTAATGACGATTTGTTTCTCATCCTGTTCTGTCATTAGACCCAAAACAGAAAACAATAACGTATCGGGCGGGTACGAAGCTTCTAGCTATTTAGACGAGAACGATTCGCAAGACTCGGTAACGATTTCAGGCATTATCACTGAAGCTAAGACAAAAGGAAAGGTAATCAATGCCGAGATAAGATTTTTAGATTCTGAAGGAAATACACTTAAAAAAATATCTTCTGATAACAACGGGTCTTTTCATACAAAACTGGTAAAACTCTCAAAATTTGGAAGTATCGAAATTGATGGAAATAGTGCTGGTTTTCTTACGATAGCAAACATAGACTTTGGTATTTTTGTCAATAACACCAAGGTAAAAGCGAGACTATTTAAGTACGATTATTCTGCAACGGAGCAAGAATTTTCCAAGAAAGAAGATCGAGATCAGCTAAAGCGGGAGATAAAAGAAATGAAAAAACAAAAGAGGTAATTTCTAGTATTTACCGCCAAGAATATAAATTATTTCAATCTTAATATCATTGTATCTATTCTAGGTTTCATTTGCACAGTATTAATAATCCTTAGCTCCAGTGATGTATCAGACAATAAATAAGATACTAGTGAATCGTACCTCTTGTAATTTTCAAGGATATCCTCTTTGTTGTTTTTAAATTTCCTAACTTGAATATAATCAAGCATTGTAGCATTTGATGGGACATGATACACCCTCAATTTATAATCCTGCTCAGGAACATCAAACTCTACTAGACGTTTTACCTCACTGTCAAATAGTGAGAATGTTGTCGTTTTATAAATGACGAAAGCAGCTATAACAAGTATAATTGCCCATAGAACAAAACCTAACCTATTTCTTCTTTTCATAATACCTGCCCCATGCTTTAATCTACCGTTGACCTCTTGGATAATCTCCATAAAAAACAACTAAGTTTGTTTGAACAACTACGCCGCCATAACCATCCTTTATTACTCTTCTTATGTGATACTAAGATAAAAAATGGAGATGGAAATTATAATTAATGAGCTATCTATTTTGCCATTCCACACCCTGTTTTGTAAATTCAAAAACCAATTTACGCGGAAAGTGCATTGACGAATTTTGACAGTAAATTCCTTTACCGAATTTGACTACAAAAGTACAAGTGATCGGTGACGTATTTTAAAAAGGAACCATGTTTAATTGAAAATCTGTAGTTTTCCAATCATTAAACGCAACCAACAAATCGCTATTTACTTGCAATGGAATACTTACAATTAATTTTTCCATAATTTTTATTGTTTAAAGAATGAATTGGTTCCTCTCTCTTCTAGTGGACGGAAAAGAATCAAAATATTGTAACGATCAGATTAAAGTTAAGTTTAAAAAACACCTCTACAGACTATCAATGAGTAAGTGACGGCAAACTCAGTGTGAATAAGGCGAATCCATTAGGGAACAGCTGTTCAACCAGTCAACCGTAACTCGTCACCAAGATCTCGGCAATCGTCAGCAGGATCGAAAGGAGATAATTGCCTATAAAGGAAGTGTGATCGTGATCCTGACAGTAAAATCTTCCTCATCAGGCTTTTTGTCAATTGTGAGTGAAGCGGATTCTGCCGACTCATCACTACTGAGCATACGTAATCGTTCTTGTACTCCTTTTAAACCAAATGAGGTACTTTTGAAATTGCTATTTCCAGTTTTATAAAATTGATCAAAACCAACACCATTATCCAGAATTTCAATCCTAATTTCCTTTTCTTTTAAAGCTGTCCGGATCAATATCTTGCCTTTTTTGTCATGGAGATTCCTCATACCATGGTGTACGGCATTTTCGACAATTGGCTGAATCAGCATCGACGGAATCTTTTTATTGCTTTTGATTAAGCGCTCATCCGATTGAATACTATAGGTAAATATATGATCGAAACGTTCTTGCTCAAGATCCAAATACAGCTTGACCAATTGCAGCTCCGAAGCGACGGTCACCTTGGAGAATTGAGAATTCTCAAGTACGATACGGCTCAAAGTGGCGAATTTCTGAATCAGCTTGCTGGCCTGGACGGCATCATTTTCGACTACATAGGCCTCAATAGAATTCAAAATATTGAAAATAAAATGTGGATTCATCTGCGAACGAATAGCTTTCAGCTCACTCTCATATAATTGTTGCCGGAAGTCAGAAGCCAATTTTTTTTCCTTTTCCATTTCCAGGATCTCGCTCTGTTCCCTGATCTTGCATTCATTTTGTTTCAGCTCATGCTGTAAGGTCAGGCTAAATTCCTGTTGCATCCGATTAATTTTCCACTGGTGCGCGAGTCGATAGATCAAAATCAGTACTACTGCAAGAAAAACAAAAGATACCAGACCGATTTTAAACCATAAACCTTGATACCACAACAGTTTTACAGACACAGGGATATCCAGTTGTACTTTCGACCAATTTCCATCCTGGTCCCCCACCCGAAGAAGAAAACGGTAATCTCCGCCTGCAATATTACTGTAAACAGCCTGTTGAATTGCGTCTGAATCAATCCATTCCCGATCAACCCCTTCTAGTTTATAGCTAAAACGTAAGGTCTTGTCGACAAGCTGACCGGGTACAGCAAACTGAAAAGAAAAGGTATTTTCATCAGGCTGGAGCGCAATCTTTCCATTTACAAGCCGATAGGTATTATCGCGGTTGAGTATCCTGAACGCGCTTATAATGGGCGCTAGATTTTCGGCTTTATTTCCAATTTCAGCCATCGGCCCTTTGATCAGACCTTTATCAGTCATCCAAACCAATACATCCGAATCAAAATAAAAACTATGGGTCGAAAATCGTTCGGGCGGGAATATGCCTTTCCCTGCTCCCAATTGTACAAACGTTTTGGACGTTGGGTCAAAAATCATTACTCCATCTCGGGTGTTCATCCAGATTCGTCCTTTCATATCATTTTTTAGAGTATGGGCATAAAACAAGGGGAAACGATTACGGTCATTAGCCTGCAGGAAACGTGTTTTCCCTGGCTGTTCAACAATCATCCCTATACCCTGTTGGCTACTGCTGTACCAAAAGCGGCGATCGCTATCCAAAAGAAAGGAAAACACGGTATTGGCAGCAAGACTTTCTCCAGACTGCCGCTGATGCTTGAAATTAATAAACTTCATATTCATCTTATCCACTACTTTAACTGCACCGAAGCCATCCATACCCAGCCAGAGAGAGCCAAAACTATCCTTTCCTAACGTGATTACTTTATGATCAATAAGACCATTCTCTTTATTGTACAGGACAACCCTATTCGTAGAAAGATCATATTGATATAGTCCCGAGTTCCAGGAGCCGATCCAAAGGATATCTCTGCCATTGACTGAATCCCAAATCACACTATTGCAGTCGGCTCGTTCGAGACCAAAAGAGTTTCCTACAATCTTTAACGTCCTAAGCTCTTTACGCACCGTATCAAAAACATAAATCCCGCTGTCTACGGTGGAGATATAGATATAAATCCCTATAGCTGTAAGTTGGCTAACCTTAAGGTTATTTAGGGAGGAAGCTGATAAACGTAACTGAAAATCTGGAGATAATTCACCAATCTGAGCCTTAGAGACATACCACTTCTTGTCACCTACTTTTAAGATATGCTGAATAGGATCCGTTTTAGTGGGTATGAGGTCTTTAATTAAATTTAACTTTTTCGAATAATAAAATAGCCCATGATCTGAACAGATAAAATATCCTCCCTGTATGGATACAATACGGTTAATTTTAACAACAGATCCCTCTGGAACAGCCCTGTTCCACGGTATCTCGACAATCTGCTTATTATATAGGTCATAACTGTACAGCTTGCCCCCACTATGGGCTGCCAATATCTTATTCTCTTCTGAGAAAAAGGAGACATCAGCGATATTGTTATCATAGTGTGCAACATTAGAACCAATACCAAGAATATTTCGCTGTTCAATCCGCTTTTTTTGAGGCAATAACCGTATCAGATCATGATTATAATAGGCGGCAAAAACCTGCTCTCCTGCCCTACAGATTCCCGTGACCGCATTTTCACCCTTGTTTGACAGATCATAATGAACTATCTTCCCAGAATTGGGTTCGTAAGAAAATAGGCCATGATAGCGCGTACCTATCCACAGCATCCCATGCTGATCTTCTTGGATGCGGAAAATAGTTACATAGGCTGCCGGTGTTAGTTTTACCGCTGATATGCGTCCGGATACCGGATCCAGAATCTGCAAGTCTGTTTCTTGCCCACCAAAAAACACCTTACCTCCTGACTCATGAACCGCATAAAGTTCATGTTTCTCAACATCTCCGCCAGCCGCTTTGGCACTGTAGCTAGTCCAGGCCTCATGCTGGGGTTTGGACCGATCATAGCATACTAAGCCCCTATTATAGCTCGCGACCCAGATCTTATTATTACTGCCTATGCTGAGATTTCCCAGATCATACGAAAAATCTGAATGTTGTGTAAAACTTAAAGGGAAAAAGGTATTCCCATCGAAATAGCACAGGCCCTTTCCCGTTGTAATCCATACCAATCCTTTTTCATCGACAGCGGCATCCCTGATTTTGTCACTAGGGAGCCCCTCCCGACTGGTAAAATGAAGAAAGTTATAAATCCGTTCTTGTGCCAGCCCCTGCGATAATGTAGCCATCACAACGACAAATAGCCGAATAAATAACTTAATGTTAGCCATAACTATATGTTAAGTACGGGATAACAATTCCATGAGCAGGCTTTTTTTGGTTGGGGAGACTTCTAGCTCTGATCCGTCCACAAGCTGTAAAGTGCCCCCTTCCCCTTTCTTATAGCGAATTACACAACTAAGATTGACGATCGTGCTCCGGTTGATCCGCAAAAAACAATCAGCATCCAGCAATCCTTCAAACTCTTTCAATGTCCTGGAGACAATGATCTTGTTACCTGCAGAGAAATAGAACACCGAGTAGTTACTCATCGCTTCGATTTTGACGATTTCATCTTTCCTTACAAAATAAATACCTTCTGCAGTAGACAGGGCCAACCGTGATGCAGAACTACTCCCCACATGAATACCCTGTTTCTGGTGCTGTTTTTTCCGTTCAATCCGTTTGGATAATTTTTCAATTGCAGCCGTTAGTTCATCAGGATCCACTGGTTTGAGTAGATAATCCAACGCATCCGCGCGCACGGCTTCAATGGCATATACATTATAGGCGGTGACAAAAATAACCTCAAAATCGATATGGCCGAGATTCTCCAAAAACTTAAATCCATCCATCAGTGGCATTTCGACATCAAGAAAAACAATATCAGCTCCAATAGATGAAAGTTCCTCCAAGGCAACAAAGGGATCGTTAAATATCCGTTCGACAGAAAGCCTATCAGAAAAAGCGCTGAGCTTATGCTGGAGAAGGGTAGCGCCTTTCAGCTCATCGTCAATAATGACTGCCTTGATCATAATTTATTTCGTTTACATTGACACCTTCGAAAACAATCAAATAGTTATCTTAAATATACGATATATTCAGCATGCTATTGCACCTTCGCTCCATTCCCGACATCTATGTTAAAAAGATAGCGAGTAGTTTACCCTTTCCGATCAGCACTTTTTCAGTTTAGCATTTCTATTTCGATTTTAATGCCGCCTCAACCTGATTTGCATCGTTTAGGTCCACGCCTTTACGTTTCAGGCTCGCCATGGTTCCTCCTGGAATAATTACATAACGGTACACAATTTGACCAGGTAATGCCACGAGACTACCACCATCGTAAACAAACCGATAGACAATAATCCGATTCTCTTTCGGATGATGGGAAATTGTACTCATTCTCCCTCCAGCTCTTGACGTATACGGCAGCGGGTAAATTCCGCCTCCATAATCCAGATAAACAATCACGGTTCCACTACTCAGTATTGTGGGGGAAAGCCCCTGAGCAGCAAGATGGCCAATTCTGACCGTCGTACCATCTATAGTAGAATCTTTAGTCACTGTAGCACTTTGCCAACCACTGTAAAGCACATTAGCAGTACCAGTAGCTCCTCTCAGGTTAACCCCTGTGCCCCATCCTGATGCAGTCTTGGGTCCAAAAAATTGATAGCTATCCACCTTAAAATAGAAGTCTCCTACGGCACCCACCGACACCGCTGGAATTTGGGTACCGCTCAGGATTTTGGATCCCGCCGCTCCATTGGCACCTGCCGCTCCCTTAAAAGAAGTAGCCTTGCCCCATCCGGCATCCGTTTTGGGACCATATATTTCGGAAGTCGTTTTCCGGATATAATAATCTCCAGCTTTCCCAAGCGTAGCGACAGGAACCACATCCCCGGAGAAAATTGTCGCTCCGTCATCACCTTTTACCCCCTGAATTCCTCTGGCGCCCTGCTCGCCTTTTTCACCAACGGATCCCTGCGGCCCAGTGTCACCCTTTTTGCAAGAGAAAAAGATAACCAGTCCTAGACTGACCATCAACATGCTTTTTAAAACTTTCATTTGAATAATTAGTTTTTAAACTTTATCCAAATATATTGTTGGCTCTGTTGCAAAAAATCAGTAATGAGCGAAACAGGAGCTTCATTGAGTGAATAAGCCTAAATAGCTAGTAAAGAAACGTCCGCTTTTTAATCCCATTTTTATTTTTCATCATAGCATGTCAAAGCAATGATCAAAAACAGGTACCAGACAAAATCCAAAAACAAGCATTTGACTATGCAGTTGTTGATGATGAATATGCTGAAATTTTGGATGCTATAATTGCCTATAACTCCATTTCAAATGACGTGGCTAAAACTAATAAACCAATGGCCTATATTCACAAATGGTTCATCAAGGACTCGCTTTATAATGCCTACGACAAAGGCTTTATGCCCGACGGCCTGAGTATCCAAAAATTACTGGGCTTAGTAGGCCATAGCCGGCAAGACTCTACAGGCTATCTCAATCAGGTCAAAGGAAGGGACACTGTATTTATTCCACTACAAATCAAAAAGAAATATAACGTTGCATACCATAAAAAAACAGAAACGACAGAGCAATTTCTGTCAAGATATACATTTCACTTGCCTATCATGTCGCATGATCACAAAAAAGCATTTGTATCGTTAGACTACGTATGCGGAGCACTTTGCGGTCAGGGTTATGATTTTATCCTGGAAAAAATTAATGGAAAGTGGAAGGTGATAAAACGCGACTATACATGGATAACTTAAAAAGATAGTGTTCATTGAGTTTCTCTTCTATTTTGTCCACCAAAAGAAATTGTTTTTCTTTTTATTATATTTACCCAAAAAGCCTCGCAACCTTGGCTAGGTTTCGGTCGGGTTATAGTACAAAATCCAATAGACACAAAATGGCACTCGAATTAATACCTGTAATAGAAATTGGATATCACAATCAGGACATTCCAACACCAGACAAATATCCTTATTGGGAATATCCTATATTATGGGATAAATATAATGCTGAAAGCCACAAAAAAACAGGTTTCAAAGACGATTTAAATCCATATTTAGCCGGATCATCATTTTACAGACTTTCTGAAATCACAGACAGCAATTTAACGAAACTTGTAATTGACCATACACAAGAAATGAGGGCAGGAACATACGAACGAGAACAAGCAAGTGCATTTTTTGGAGGTTATGTTCTTCGCATCGACCAGCAGGACAAATATTTTCCACAATGTTGTGGTGATCTTTCAGATATCCATTATTGGGAAAAACTTACAAATGGAAAAGATGGCTTTTATGCAGGACATCCGCAACCAAAAGTAAAAGTGGACACGAACATAATTACGCTTGATTTTACTGTAGAAGAGTTTGACGAACACTTTGCCCCCACACCAAAAGATGTATTAGTGTCATTTGAAATCTCATCTTTAAAGTCAGCAATCGAAGTTGTAAAACAGGAACTCGAAAATTTTGAAGTAAGACTGGAGAAGATAAATCGGGACAACAATTTAAATATTGAAAGAATCTGCGAACTGTTGATATGGGATGATGTAAACTATGAATAAAGAAAGCCGAATGGCTAAATTACCGCCAATTCTAGCACGACCGAAATAAGTCTTTCCTGAAATAACTTTATAAAGGATTAAAAATAGGCTGACTATTGAGCCTATCAGAATAAAGATGCTATATATAAGTAGTATCGAGGGGATACTGAATGGTCGATGGTTTTTTATTACTATTTTTTTTAGTACATTTACCCTTACAAAAAAGTGAAATAAAAACTGTAATGGCCAATTATTACGTCTGGCTTTCTTGAGCTGACGGGAAAGAACTTATTAAATCTAAATGCATGAATAAAAACAGAAAATTACTCGTCAAGAATTCAAGTATTGCTGTATTCACTCAAAATGAAATTGACTACATTAATCTGACTGATATGACCGCATCTTTTCGCGAGGGAAGTGGCCTAATTGGAAAATGGATTACCAATAAAAATACATTAGAGTATCTGAGCGTTTGGGAGAAGATAAATAATTCCGATTTTAATTACCCCGAATTCGGGGTAATTGAACAGGAAGCGGGGACAAATAGATTCATTATGTCTGTGGGCCAATGGATTGAACGAACGAAGGCTGTAGGGATGATAGTAAAAGCTGGAAGATATGGAGGGACATTTGCTCATAAAGATATTGCTTTCCATTTTGCGATGTGGCTAAGTCCAGAATTCCAAATTTACTTAGTGAATGAATTTCAGCGTCTAAAAGATGAGGAAAATAATCGTTTGAAATTAAACTGGGACTTACAGAGGACACTAGCAAAAGTAAATTATCACATTCATACCGATGCAATAAAGGAAAATCTCATTCCAGCAGAAATTACAAAACAGC